>OGYC01000206.1_pt1 | contig 66563 bp, 59 predicted proteins | sample 1576461 | NCBI WGS metagenome assembly OGYC01 (sample SAMEA3541569, study PRJEB24748) | human gut metagenome | biome: human gut; feature: human-associated habitat; material: faeces | place: China | collected 2012 | reverse complement strand
AGACTATAGACAAAACATTGCCTATAGCCTTAATTTTTTTACGTTTTATAACATACGGAAAAGAGACAATAAAACCATCTACCCACAAAGGTACATTGCTTCATTGCCACATTTCCGATGAAATCTTACGCATTTCTTTATATGCTATACTCTGTACAATGTTTCATCGGATTTAATTGTACAGAGATAAGTTTCTTTTTAGGTTGGTTCGTTATATAGTAATTATTCATAATCAGTCTCCTTTGCTTGAAAACAAAGAAATTTTATCATAATCAATTTAATGTGTCAAATAAAACTACAGGTATGTGACATTTTGCAAAATTGTCACATCTGCTTTAAAGTGGCTCAAAGCCTTGTGAAATCAGTGTTTTAAGAATTTTAATTACAGTTTCTAGTCGTATTTGTGCCCCCCTGTTAGATACTTAACTTGACCCATAAGTAATCATAGATATTTATATGTTCCCATGTTATACTAAAGAAAAAGGGGAGATCCAAATGACGGCGGAATACAAGAACTGGCAAGAAGAGTTTGTGGACATAAATTTTACTGACCAGCGTTTGAAGTCACGTTTCTTCAAGATCATAGACGCTTTTGCAGCATCGCCCGGAAAATCTACTTGGGCAGCTACCGGCTCCAGAAGTTCTGCCAAAGCGGCATACCGTTTCTTTAGTAATAGCGAGATATCCAAAGATGAATTACTTGACAGCATATCCAGAGCAACTGTAGAAAAAATAAAATGTGCAGATGCAGAGTGGATCTTAGCTGTTCAGGATACTACCGCTGTTGGATTTGGAGACCGGAAAGCGATCCAGGGAATGGGATACTATTGCAGTACGGAGCAAAGGGGAATGCTGGTCCATTCTTGCATCGCCGTGACAGATCAGGGGATCCCTTTGGGTATTATCTACCAGGAGACAAATACACGGGAAAAGCCGAAGGACGATTCCCAGACAAAAGAGCAAAAACGTTCCAGACCAATAGAGGAAAAAGAAAATTTCCGATGGCTGGACAGCATGCGTGAGACACTGCTGAGAATGCCAGCGGATATCCCAATATTAACAGTATGTGACCGGGAAGGTGATTTCTATGAATTTTTCTCAGAAGCAGCGGATCTGAAAGCAAATTTTCTGATCCGGATCGTACAAAATCGTATGGTAGATGATGGGAAAAAGATCTTTCATGAATTACGTAGTCTGGGCACTTCCCAAAATAGAAAAAATGCAATCCTATACAGAAGACGAAATTGTAGTACAGCTCCGGGACCCGGCCCGACAACGTGAGGCCTTTGCCAAGGTCGTAAGCTTGTATGGCGAGAAGTTGTATTGGCATATACGAAAGATGGTACTGGATCATGAGGATGCGAACGACTTACTCCAAAATACATTTTTGAAAGCTTGGACGAACATCGAGCTTTTTCGTGGTGAGGCCAAATTATCTACATGGCTTTATAAGATCGCGATCAACGAGTGCATTACTTTCCTGAATAAACAGCGAAATATGAATAACGTATCTATCGACGATGCGGATACCTTTTTGCTGGATCGTTTGAAAGGTGATGAATACTTCGATGGTGACGAGATACAGGTAAGATTGCAAAACGCTATTCTTACCTTGCCGGAGAAACAACGCTTGGTTTTCAATATGAAGTATAACGAGGAGATGAAGTACGAGGAGATGTCCGAGATACTAGGTACCTCTGTCGGGGCTTTGAAGGCCTCGTATCATCATGCGGTGAAAAAAATCGAGGAGTTTTTAACAAAAGAGGTTTAAACCTTTTGCCCGAATCGCTGTCAAAGCAATATAAAAAGAGAAAAAGTATGAAAAAAGAAGAAAACAACCTAGATCGCTTGAAAGGAACTAATCCTTTCACTGTACCGGAAGGGTATATGGAAGGGCTTACGGAGCGGATCATGAGTCAGCTCCCCGAGAAGCAGGAGGAGAGGGCGAAACGGATTTCCTTGATGGATCGTGTTCGTCCGTGGTTGTACATGGCTGCGGTATTCGCTGGTCTTGGTTTGTTTTTCAAGGCTATCGTGGGAATAAACGGTTCCGATGGTAGTACTGCGTCTGATTCTTTACTGGTCCGGACGGAAGTCCCGACAACGGCTTTAGACGCTATTGAAGCGGAAGAAGATGAGGAGTATTTGGAGTATTTGGAAGTTCAGTACGCCAATTATCTCTTAGATGAGGAACTTTCCTATTCTGAATAAAGTTTAAAATAGTAATTTTATCGAAGATTTTTGTAATAATACTTGTATGAATAAAATATTTTTCATTACATTTGTAGCGATTTCGGTTCTACTCTCTTTCAATGCTACGGCACAAGAGAAGAAAGAGCAAAGACATTTTGATAGAGAAGCATTCGAAGCAAGGCGGAATGCTTTTATTACGGCTGAAGTTGGCCTTACACCTGAGGAAGCTGCACAATTTATTCCTTTATGCAATGAGTTGCGACAGAAAAAATTTGAGGTAGGTCGTGAATGTCGTAAGTTATCAAAAGAAATTCGACATAAGGAGAATCCGACAGATGCTGATTATAACAAAGTGATAGACGAATGTCTGGATGTTGAGATAAAAGAGGCACAGTTGGAAAAAGAGTATTTTGAGAGATTCAAGAAGATACTTTCTCCCGAAAAGGTCTATAAGTACCGAAATGCGGAATATAAGTTTGTCCGGAATTTTATGAAGAGTGGTCGGGACAACAAGAAGGAAGAAAAACAGAAAAAGTAAAATATTATCATTATTTGTGTTTTTTGTTTAGATTTAGTTTTGGCGTTTAAGTTAAGGGAGGGGTGGCGACGTGATGTCGGTTCCCCTTTTGTTTTGCCCTTATCCTAGCTTTATAAGCCTTTGGCCTTGGCCTCATTCCATAGTTGGTCCATTTCCTCCAATGTCATATCTTTCAAGGAACGACCTTCTTGGATCGTATGTTCCTCCAGATAATTAAAACGGCGGATAAACTTCTGGTTCGTGCGTTCCAATGCGTTGTCCGGATTTATTTTGTATAGGCGGGCAGCGTTGATCAAGCTAAAGAAGAGATCTCCGAACTCAGCTTCCATCTTATCTGCGTCCATCCTGTCTATCTCGGTTTTCAACTCATTAAATTCCTCCTGTACCTTATCCCATACTTGATCCCGTTGTTCCCAGTCGAAACCTACGTTACGGGCCTTATCTTGGATACGATGCGCTTTTACTACGGATGGGAGGGAAGCGGGAACACCTTCCAGCACGGTTTTGTTACCCCCCTTTTCTTTTAATTTAAGCTGCTCCCAGCTTTGCTCTACCTTTTGGGCGGTATCGGCGGAGGTATCTCCGAATACGTGTGGATGGCGGTAAATCAGTTTCTGGCAAAGGCTGTCGCAGACATCCTTGATATCGAAAGCTTCTTTTTCCTCGCCGATCTTGGAGTAAAAGACGATGTGCAATAACAGGTCTCCTAATTCCTTTTTTATGTTTGTGTTATCCTCACGCATCAGGGCCTCGCATAATTCATAGGTTTCCTCGATCGTATTCGTGCGGAGGCTCTCGTTTGTCTGTTTACGATCCCATGGGCATTTTACTCGTAATTCATCCAGAATGTCGAGTAATTGCCCGAAGGCTTCCATCTTCTCTTCTCTAGTTGCCATATTATTTACTTATTCGATAATGATTGTAAAAGAAAGAGGGCCGGGTTCTACCCTGCCCTCTGTATGTGTTTTATTGTTGTTCTTTCTTGAATTCTTTCAATCCGTTTTGAAGGAACTGGATGTATTTGGAAACATCCTCATTGAATGCGTATGAAGGTCCGAGCGGCTGTCCCTCGTCATTCAATAAGATGTAGAATGGCTGGGCGTTAGAACCGAACTTGCTTCGTTGCAAATAACTCCATTTATCACCGATCGTCTTCAACTTACGAGTCTTTCCGTTCTCTTGGATCTCGATGGGTTGCGGGAGTTTCGTTTTATCGTCTACCATGAGAGTGATTAGCACGTAATCATTTTCTAGCATTTGCTTCACCTTAGGATCCGTCCAAACGGAAGCCTCCATCTTACGGCAGTTTACGCAACCGAAACCGGAGAAGTCGATCATGACGGGTTTATTTACCTTCTTGGCATAAGCCATACCGGATTCATAATCGTCGAATGCGGCGTGTACCTCGTTTTTGTATAGATTGAAATCTTGTGTATACAACGGGGGAGCGAATGCGCTGATCGCCTTTAACGGAGCGCCCCAAAGTCCCGGAACCATGTAAATGGCGAAAGCGAAAGAGATAATCGCCATAAACAGACGAGGAACAGATACATATTTTACTTCGCTATCATGGCTAAACTTGATCTTTCCTAATAAATAAACACCCAATAAGCTGAAGATCACGATCCAAAGCACGATAAAAGCCTCACGGTCTAGTAAACGCCAACCATACGCTAAGTCCGCTACGGAAAGGAACTTCAAAGCCAATGCCAACTCCAAGAAGCCCAATACGACCTTCACTGAATTCAACCATCCGCCGGATTTCGGCATACTTTGCAGCATATTCGGGAAGATGGCGAAGACGCTGAACGGGATGGATAAAGCCAAGGCGAAACCGAACATACCGATAGCCGGTCCTACCGCCGTACCCATAGAAGCTGCCTGTACCAACAAGGTTCCGATAATCGGACCCGTACAAGAGAAAGATACCAATACCAACGTAAACGACATAAAGAAAATACTCAATATACCGGTCGTTGAATCGGCCTTGCTATCCAATTTACTGGTCCATGACGCAGGTAATACCAGCTCGAAGGCTCCGAAGAAGGAGACTGCGAATACTACCAACAGCAAGAAGAACAGGATATTAAAGATCGCGTTCGTTGATAAATCATTCAATGCACTCGCTCCGAAGATGCCGGTAATCAACAAGCCCATAACCAAATAGATTACGATAATAGATAATCCATAGGTGATAGCGTCGCGAATCGCTTTCTTACGATCTTTCGTACGTTTCAGGAAGAAGCTAACCGTCATAGGGATCATCGGCCAAACGCAAGGAGTCAATAAGGCGATCAAACCACCTAAGAAACCTGCGAAGAAGATGAATAACCAAGAGGTATCTGCCGCCGATACCGTAGAATCACCGAACGCTTTCAATTGGTCGATCACCGGAGACCAAAGATTCGGGCTGTCGGTTAAGCTGTCGGATGCTTTAGGAGATGTCGTAGCCGGTGTCTCTTTAGCGGTAGGGTCCGGAGTGTTCAACTCGCTAGCATCTTCCGCTACGACCTGCGTATCCGGCTGTACGGTCGTGGCGTCCTCTTTATCCACCTCTGTAGTCGAGCTATTAGCTGCCAGAGCTGGATCTACATGGATACTTTTCTTATCGAAAGAGAAAGGTATTTGATCTGGGGGAAGGCAAGTCTCGTCATTACAAGCCATAAATTCCACCTCGCCCTCTACCTTGAATTTAGCGGGATCGGTAACCTTTAGTTTTTGGATGAACGATACCGTACCCGGATACCAACGAAGGTTCATGGCGAATTGCTCGTCGTAAACCGTGGTCGGCTTTACAGAAGGAACCGGTTGGCCAATCAGTTCAGCTCCATTCAATGTCTCGAATGTGAAAGATGTAGATACAGGACCTCCTTCCGGCAGGTTCATGTCATACAGGTGCCAACCTTTGTCCGCCGTGGCGGTAAAGACGATCTCTTTCTCGGGTGCGCCCCCCTTGTCGTCTAGTTTAATTTTCCATTTGACAGGCGTAAGTATTTGTGCCTGCGCTACCAGCGCTATTAGCGCCAGCATGATTGAACTGATGAGCTTCTTCATTGTTTTGTCCTTTATTGATAGATTACTTTGCTGTCGATGTGAATTTCTCCGGGATCCGTGTCTCGAAGCGCATCTCCTCGCCTGTTACCGGGTGGATGAAACAGAGCCTGCGGGCATGGAGCATCAAGCGTCCGGCGGGATTTGTCTCCGCCCCGTATTTAGAGTCTCCGGCTATCGGATGGCCGATGGATTGCATCTGCGCACGGATTTGGTTCTTGCGTCCCGTCTCCAGATCGAGTTCCACGAGCGAATAGCGATTGTTCGTTTGCAGGAGGCGGTAGCGTGTGATCGCTTCCTTCCCGTCACCATCTTGTGTCACGTACACTTGCATATGCTTGTTCTCCACGAGGTTGGATACGATCAAATCCGTGTCTTTCTCCGGTCGTCCCTCTATCACGGCCACGTAGGTCCGTTGCGTGATAGCCTCGCTCCAGTTGGACTGTAGTTGCTCTTTTACCTTCTGGTTCTTGGCGAACATCATGATACCCGATGTGTCTCGGTCCAGACGGTGCAAGACGAATATCTTGTTGCGAGGGTCGCATTCTTTCACGTAATCGCTCAGTATACGGTAGGCCGTACGCTCCTTGATACGATCGGTAGATACGGATAGCAAACCTTCCCGCTTGTTGATCACGATGAGGTCGTCGTCTTCCCAAACAATTCTAAGTAACGGGTTGTTGAATTCCACCTTCCCTCTTCCATAGTTGATTCCGACCGTATCGTTAGGGTTCAGCGGGGCATCGAACTGCCGGGTGACTTTCCCGTTTACCGAGATCTGTCCCCTGCTCAATAATCCTTTCACGGATGAACGGCTCTGTTCTTTTAATAACTCGAACAGGAAAGGTAGCAAAGTGTTACTTTCACCCACCGTTACCCGTCGTTCTTTAGAGGGTTTACGTCGATTATCCCCTCCTTTATACTCAGATCGCTTTCTCATATCTATTTTTTATAGTACGCGAAGATACAGGCATTTACGCGAAACTGCAATAGCGCGGAATAGAAAAACCGTTATAAATAGTTTGCTTGTTATAGGAATAAACCTTCAAATCCCCGGATGTAAAAGTAATTGCCATTCACTCTATTTTCAAAATAGTGGCGTGGTCCTTATAAATCACGTCGTGATCTGTACAATCCACGGCTTGGTCTGTATAAACCACGTCGTGGTTTGTAGAATAGTGGCGTGTCCGACAGGGAATGCCTATTGTCTCGGCCGACTATATTTCCCGATGCTCAGCGTTTTTTGTCTATATTTTTTGTACTTTCGCGGATCGAGAAATGTGTAAAGACTAATTAGTTATAAAAATATGGAAATCGCTAGTAAGTACAATCCCGCTGAAGTAGAGGGGAAGTGGTATCAGTATTGGTTGGATAACGGCTTCTTTAAGTCAAAGCCAGACGGCCGTGAGCCGTATACGATTGTAATCCCGCCCCCTAACGTCACCGGCGTATTGCACATGGGACATATGCTTAACAATACGATCCAAGATATCTTGGTTCGCCGTGCCCGTATGATGGGTAAGAACGCTTGTTGGGTACCGGGTACGGACCATGCTTCGATCGCAACGGAGGCGAAAGTGGTGAATCGTTTGGCTGGGCAAGGAATCAAGAAGACCGATCTGACTCGCGACGAGTTTTTGCGGCATGCTTGGGAATGGAAAGAAGAGCATGGCGGCATTATCTTGAAGCAGCTTCGTAAATTGGGTGCTTCCTGCGATTGGGATCGTACGGCGTTCACGATGGACGAGAAACGTTCGGAGAGCGTTATCAAGGTTTTTGTCGATCTATATAAGAAAGGTTTGATCTACCGGGGTGTCCGTATGGTGAATTGGGACCCGAAGGCGTTGACGGCCCTGTCCGATGAGGAGGTTATCTATAAGGAAGAGCATAGTAAGTTGTACTATCTTCGCTATAAGATCGTAGGCGAGGAGGGATACGCCATTGTCGCCACTACCCGTCCGGAGACGATTATGGGAGATACGGCGATGTGTATCAACCCGAACGACCCGAAGAACCAACATCTGAGAGGAAAGAAAGTGATCGTTCCGCTGGTAGGCCGTGAGATTCCGGTGATCGAGGATGATTACGTAGATATAGAGTTCGGTACGGGCTGTTTGAAAGTGACCCCGGCACACGATGTAAACGACTATATGTTGGGCGAGAAATATAATTTGCCTTCTATCGATATATTCAACGATAACGGTACGCTGAGCGAGGCCGCTGGCCTGTACGTGGGCATGGATCGTTTTGATGTCCGCAAGCAAATCGAGGAAGACTTGCGTAACGCTGACCTTTTGGAGAAGGTAGAGGCTTACGAGAACAAGGTGGGTTTCTCGGAGCGTACGAACGTGCCTATCGAACCGAAATTGTCTATGCAATGGTTCTTGAAGATGGAACATCTAGCCCAGATCGCCTTGGAGCCGGTCATGAACGACGATATCAAGTTCTATCCGCCGAAATTCAAGAATACCTATCGCCATTGGATGGAGAATATCAAGGACTGGTGTATCAGCCGTCAGCTTTGGTGGGGGCACCGTATCCCGGCTTACTTCTTGCCGGAAGGCGGTTACGTGGTAGCCGAGACGGAAGAGAAAGCTTTGGAACTGGCGAAAGAGAAATGCGGTAACCCGAATCTGACCATGTCTGATTTGCGTCAGGACGAGGACGTATTGGACACTTGGTTCTCTTCTTGGCTGTGGCCGATCTCCCTGTTCGACGGTATCAATAACCCGGATAATGAGGAAATCAATTATTACTATCCGACCAGTGATTTGGTAACCGGACCGGATATTATTTTCTTCTGGGTAGCCCGTATGATTATGGCCGGCTATGAGTACAGAGGGAAAATGCCGTTTAAGAGCGTTTACTTTACGGGTATCGTTCGCGATAAGCTGGGACGTAAGATGTCCAAATCTTTAGGAAACTCTCCCGATCCGTTGCAATTGATCGAGCAATACGGTGCGGACGGCGTACGTATGGGCTTGATGCTCGCGGCTCCTGCCGGAAATGATATTCCTTTCGATGATGCTTTGTGCGAGCAAGGACGTAACTTCAATAATAAGATATGGAACGCTTTCCGCTTGGTGAAGGGCTGGACGGTAGACGATACGATCGCCCAGCCGGAGGCTTCCGCTATCGCCGTGAAATGGTTCAAGATGCAGCTGGATAAGACAATCGCCGAGGTAGACGATTCTTTCAGTAAATATCGTCTGAGCGAGGCGATGATGGCTGTCTATAAATTGTTCTGGGATGAGTTCTCCTCATGGTATCTGGAGATGGTAAAACCGGGGTATCAGCAGCCGATCGACAAGGCTACTTATGAGGCTACACTCGGTTTCTTCGATGCCTTGCTTCGTTTGCTTCATCCTTTCATGCCGTTTATTACCGAGGAATTATGGCAAGCCCTTGAGCCTCGTAAGGAAGGTGAGAGCTTGATGGTTGCCCAAATGCCGGAAGTAGCTGTTGCGGATAGCGCTTATTTGGATGCTTTCGAGATCGTGAAAGAGATCGTTGGCGGTGTCCGTACAATTCGTTTGCAAAAGAATATACCGAATAAGGATGCGCTGGAATTGCAGATCGTGGGTGAGCACAATGAGGCATTCAACGCTGTGATCGCTAAGATGTGTAACCTCTCTTCCATCTCCAAGGTAGAGGAGAAAGCGGCCGGCGCTGTATCGTTCTTGGTACGTACGACTGAATATGCCGTACCTTTAGGCAATCTGATCAATGTGGAAGAAGAGTTGGCTAAGCTTCAAGAAGAATTGAAATACCAAAAAGGTTTCTTGACTTCTGTCATGAAGAAATTAGGCAATGAGAATTTCGTAAGCAAAGCCCCGGCGAAAGTAATCGAGATGGAGAAGAAAAAGCAGGCCGATGCCGAATCGAAGATTAAGTCTATCGAGGAAAGTATCGCCGCCTTGACAAAATAAAGAGAACAGCTGTTTCTTTGAAATAAGAGCCTATATCAATCTTTCTTTGATTGATATAGGCTTTTTTGTTGATTGAGTTGAAAATTATAATATTAAACTTGTAAATAATGATACGCCGTTGTCTAAATTTTACTAACTTGCCACACATTAACTAATTGATGTCTATTTTGTAAACTTTAAATGCGAAACATACTGTTAATAATATATTTATCTCTTACCCCAATATTTGTAGCTACTGCGGCCACTGATATCGATAGCATGGAATGTGTGCTGGCAAAAATGCCTTCGGGTGACAGGCTTGTGAAGTTGGATGAACTTGCTAGTGATAAAGGACAAGGGCTGGATTATAAATATTATGCGGATAGATTGCTCAAGGAGGCGGAGTTGAGTAAGGATGATACTTATAAAGGCAACGCTTTGTTCCAGATCATCCGGTATTATTATTCCCGGAATATAGACAGTATGCATTTTTTCATAAAGAAAGCCGAGCCTATTTATTTAGCCCAAAAACGTTATGAGGATCTTTGCCGAGTTAAGGGATGGTATATTTACGCTTTATCGAGTAATGGCGAGAAGGAAAGGGTGCTAGAGAATGTACAGGCATTGAAAGATCTATCCAGCGAACTTGATTTTCCGGATGGTATCGATATGGCGAATCAAGCCCTGGCGGATTTTTACTTCAGTACGGGATTTGACGCGGAGGGAATCGCCTTGTATGAGGAGGTTTTCCTGGATATGGAGAAAAGGGATTCCCCATTGGCCAAAAGGATTACCGTTATCCGGCATTTACAAAATGAAAATATCCAAGCATCGAAGAGACTGTTTTATTTAAAGAAATTGAAAGAGTATATCGTGGAATGCGAAGAAAAAGGAATAGAGGAATTAGACGAAGATACTCCTTTATATTATGTTAAATACCTCTATCACCGTAGTTACGCCTTGCTGGGTATTGATAAGAAAGATGTCGCCCTCACATCTTACCTTCTAGTTCGTGCAGAGAAGTTGGTTAAAGACTGTAACATGAGGGATGAATATCTCTCGATTTCTAATATCCGTTTACTCTATTATCGGATATCGGGCGATTATGAGCGGGGGAAAGCATTGGCTAATGAGTTAATTGATTATTGCTTACAACGTAAGAGGGCGGTATCCGTATTGGGATTGATGAAGGATAAGGCCATAATATGCTATAATTCAGGCCATGGAATGGAGGCTGCGGATGCGTATCGCGAGTATATCAGTTTGAAGGATTCAGTGACTAATGCTGCATTTTATAATGATTTAGCGAATTTACGAGCTCGTCATGACGTGGATAAATTGGAATTGGCAAATAAGAAGATGGAATTGGAGGCGGCTCATTCACGTACGAAATTATTGGTGATGGGTGGAGGGCTTGTTCTATTGTTGCTGGTTTGTTGCTCTTTGGGGTATATTTCTTATTCACGGCATAAATATGGATTGCAATTGAAACAGGCAAAAGATAAGGCGGAGGAAGCCGATCGTCTGAAATCGGCTTTCCTTGCCAATATGAATCATGAGATACGTACTCCATTAAATGCCATTGTCGGTTTCTCACAAGTATTGGTTGATGAGGAGGATCGGGAAACAAGACAAGAGTTCGCGGACATTATCCAGAATAATAACGAGCTGTTGCAGCGGTTAATCGCGGATGTCCTGGACCTATCCAAGATCGAGTCAAATTCGATGCCTCTCATTTATAAGGACCAAGATATCCCTACCTTGATGAAAGAGATTTATAGCATGATCCTATTGCGTATGCATGAGGGGGTGGAGCTTGAATTATATGATTGTGAGGAGCTGGTTATGGAGACTGACCGGAATCGTCTGACTCAAATCCTGACAAATCTGTTGACGAATGCGATCAAGCATACACAAGAGGGATCTATTCGTTTCGGATATAAGAGATCGGCTTTATCCGTGGAGTTCTTCGTGCAAGATAGTGGAGAAGGAATACCGGAAGATAAGATCGATACGATATTCAGCCGTTTCGTGCAATTGGATAACTGGAGTAAGGGGGTTGGCTTGGGGCTCGCTATTTGCCAAGGCTTGGTTGAACAGATGGGTGGAAATATCCGGGTTACTTCGAGGGTAGGTGAAGGCTCTGTCTTCTATGTGACTTTGCCATTGATACGGCCGAGGATAAGCTCGTAGTGATAATTATTATAATCTTGCGGTATGAGACAACTACGTATTATTTTCCTATTCCTGCTTTTACTGTCATCCGTTCGTATATTGGCGGCGGGGAGTGATAGCTTGCGCCGGCAGGAGGCGGACGAATTGTATAGGCTAATTCGCTATTACTATTCGAAAAATACGGATAGTATGCGCTATTTCATACAAAAGGCGGAGCCTGTGTTTTTGGAGGTAGGACGTATTGAGGACCTGTTTCGGGTAAAAGGCTGGAATATCTATACCATGACGAGCCGCCGGGAGGATGATGGGGTTCTGCGGGAGGTGAATGCGTTGAAGGCCCTTTCTAAAGAATTGAATTTCCCGGAGGGTGCCGATATGGCGAACCAAGCGTTAGCGGACTTTTATATCGAGACGGGATTCATGAGTGAAGGTATCGCCTTATACGAAGAGGTGCTTCAGGGAATGGAGGAGCGTGACACCCCTTTGCCCAAGCGGATTTATATCATTCGCCAGATATTGAACAAAGGGAGGACGGTCGAGACAAGGAAACGCTATCTGGAGAAGTTGAAAGCCTATATCGACTATTGTGACGGGAATGGGATTACGGAATTGAATGAAGAGATGTCGGTGAATTACCTTAAATATCTCTATCACCGTTCGTATGCGGTTCAAGGTATCGAGATGAATGATGCCAAATTAGCCCATTCGCATTTAATATTGACCAAACGTTGTGTGGAAGAGGCGAATTTAGTTAGAGAGACTCAAACGGTCATGAACTTGGAGCTGGACTATTCTATATTTATAAAAGACTATGACAGGGCTTTAACCTTTGTCGATACGTTACTCTCTATCGTTAGCTCTGAAAAGAAGAATACCCAAATACTATTGATGCTGGCGAAAAAGGCGGATATCCTTTTACAGAAAGGGGAAGGGGTAAAATCCGCTAAGACCTATCAAATATATACGCATTTGAAAGACTCGCTTATGAGCGCCGAATTTTATGCGGATTTGGCTATGCTGAGGAACTAGCATGATGTGGATAAACTGGAATTGGCAAATAAGAAGATGGAGCTGGACGCGAGCCATCTACGTGCTAATTTATTGACAATGGGAGGAGGTCTTGCGATTTTGATGATCATCTGTTGCTTCTTGGGATATATCTCGTATTCCCGGCATCGGTACGGATTGAGGCTGGAGAGGGCTAAGGAAAAGGCGGAGGAAGCCGATCGCCTGAAGTCCGCGTTTTTAGCGAACATGAATCATGAGATACGGACACCTTTGAACGCTATCGTAGGTTTCTCGCAAGTATTGGTGGATGAGGAAGACCGGGAGACAAGGCTTGAGTTCTCAAATATCATCCAGAGTAATAATGAGTTGTTGCAGCGGTTGATCGGGGATGTGCTCGATCTATCCAAGATCGAGTCAAATTCCATGCCTCTGATTTATAAGGAGCTGGATATTGGTTTGCTGATGAAAGAGATTTATAGCATGATCTTGTTGCGTATGCCGTCGGGCATAGAGTTGCGACTGAACGACTGCGAGGCCTTGGTGATGGAGGCTGATAAGAACCGCTTGACACAAATCCTTACGAATTTGCTCACGAATTCGATCAAGCATACCGAGAAGGGGTTCATCCGTTTTGGATATAAGAGAACGGCGGCTTCTGTCGAGTTTTTCGTGGAGGATAGCGGAGAGGGAATACCGAGAGATAAGATCGATTCCATATTCAGCCGTTTTGTCCAATTGGACAGTTGGAGCAAAGGCGTTGGACTGGGATTGGCTATCTGTCGGGGATTGGTAGAGCAAATGGGAGGAAAGATATGGGTTACCTCTGAGCTGGGAAAAGGCTCGATCTTTTATGTAACTTTGCCACTGATTCGTCCGAATGCTGGCTCGTAAAGATCTTTTTATTATCTTGCGGGGTGAAAACTGTTTATGATGATAGTATACATTATTATATATAATATAAACCATGAAACACTCAAGACGTTTATTTTTTAAGCAAGGATTGGCCGGGGCTCTCTTGTTGGGAACTTCCGCTATCGCTAAGGCCGGTTTGCCGGACCCTGTAAAACCAAAGGCTCCGAAGGCCGTAAATCCATTCCATCTGGGAATGGCGGGATATACTTTCGTTAATTTTGATTTAGATACGACGTTGAAGACGTTGGAACGATTAGATATCCATTATCTTTGCGTCAAGGATTTCCATTTGCCGTTGAATAGTACGGATGAGCAGATTCGGGCTTTTCATGATAAATGCGCTGCCCATAAAGTGACGGGATATGCCGTAGGTCCTATTTATATGAAGAGCGAGGAAGAGATAGACCGTGCGTTTGATTATGCGAAGCGGGTAGGAGTGAAGTTGATCGTCGGTGTCCCGAATTACGAGCTTTTACCCTATGTGGATAAAAAAGTGAAGGAGTATGATTTCCATTACGCCATCCACTTGCACGGTCCTGATATTAAGACGTATCCCGACGCTACGGACGTTTGGGAGCATACGAAGGATTTAGACCCCCGTATCGGTATGTGTCTGGATGTCGGGCATGACTTGCGAAACGGCTGTGATCCTGTGGCCGACTTGAAGAAATACCATACCCGGGTGTTCGATATGCACATCAAGGACGTGACGGATTCTTCGAAGGCGGGAGTCGGCATCGAGATCGGTCGTGGAAAGATCGACTTCCCTGCGTTGATCCGTATGATGCGGGAAGTTAATTACACGGGAATGTGCAGCTTGGAATACGAGAAAGACATGAAAGACCCATTCTTGGGGATCGCGGAGTCTATCGGCTATTTCAAGGCTGTGAGTGATTTGACATAATGTGGGGGCGTAAATCGCCCCCTTTTAAATAGATGAAGATGAGAAGCATTCTTTTTATAGGCATAGCGGGTTTGTTGTCCGCTTGTAGCACGATTAATTATGTAGGTATCGAGACGTATAATCCTGCGGAGGTGACGTTTCCTGAGAATGTCGCCAAGGTACTTATCGTAAACAATGCCGTTCCCCAACCGGAGGATGCGGGTTACGAATACACCTTGCAGGGAGAAAAGCAGGATACTTGCAAAGCGAAAGCGGATAGTGCGCTGTTTGACGCTTGCCGTACTTTAGGGGAGGCTATCGTGGAGGCTTCTTATTTTAACGACGTATTGCTTTACCATGATGCGGTTCGAAAAGATAATCAGGCGTTTCTGGATACGAAACTTACCCAAGGGCAAGTAGTGTCGCTATGCGATGAGACTGGTGCCGATGCGGTTATCTCCATCGACCGCTTGCTGTTCGATATGAAGAAAAGCGTAGGTACCTTGGGCGAAGGGTATGTAATGGGAATGATCGACGTGCAGATGGCTGGCGTGATACGCAGTTACGTTCCCGATCGTGAGGCTCCACTGGCGACGGTACATATGAAAGATAGTATTTATTGGGCGGAAAGTGCGGATTATATGCCGATCTTGGATAAGGTATTGCCCTCTCCGGAGAATGCTTTGCGTGGGGCCGGTAAATATTTCGGGGCGAAGGTCTACGCTAATTTTGTTCCTCATTGGGAGAAGGAGACTCGTTGGTACTTTACCGGAATGGGTTCACGTTGGAAAGAGGCTTCCGCTTATGCGGCTAATGAGAAATGGGATATGGCGGAAGATCGTTGGTCCGGGCTTTACCGGGGTACGGAAAACTGGAAAAGCCGGGCGAAGGCGGCCTCTAATCTGGCCCTATGCCATGAGATGAGAGGAGATTTAAAAGAAGCCTATGAGTGGGCTCATAAATCATACGATTTATTCAAGCGTAATAGTGGTGATAATGATAAGAGTACCAAATTATTGGAACTCTATGTGCAGGCGTTGGCCGAACGAATTCGTTCCGATAAGAAACTAAATGTGCAATTTGGTGAGGATTAACGGCGTTATTCGGTGAATTATTATTACTTTTGACGCATATTCGAATAAAGGAGAATTAATATATGAACGCAAATATAGCAAAGGTTCAATCCCTCATCGAGAATGCTTTTACGTCGGCTATTGAAAAGCTGGCCAAGGATGAGTCCGGTAATTTTATAAGCGACTTATATGTGCAGGCCGATGCGGAAAGCGGGGAACTGCAAATTTATGATGATGATGAGCATTTGGTCGAAAAGATCGTTATCTTCGATTGGGTGAACTCGAACGAGGAGGAGAACGCATTCAATAAGCGGGTTGCCGCTTCGGTGAAGGCGGTCCTTACGATCTTATCCACCAAGAATATTTTTGACGCTCCCCGGTTCATGAAACCTCTTTCTGTTAGCTTGACTGATGAAGATTTTGTTGTGATAGAGGAACTTCTCTTCATAGACGATGATGTGCTTCGTCTGGACGATCCTCTATTAAAAGATTTAGATGCGGATTTAGATGATTTTTTAGCGAATCTTCTTGCAGATGTCAAATAAACCCTGTATCTTTGCGCCCGAAATAAAGAAACAAATGTTGCCGAAATAGCTCAGCTGGTAGAGCAACGCATTCGTAATGCGTAGGTCGCCGGTTCAAGTCCGGCTTTCGGCTCGCAATAAAAGGCAGTTATCTAAAAGATAGCTGCCTTTTTTTATGGTTTGTTTAAAATTGAACACGTATCATTTGTATCAAATGAATAAGAGGATATGGAATCAACAGCTGAATATATGAATATCTTGCGTGATTATATGGCGAAGAATGCTTCTAAATATAGCATTATCCGTATGGGAATATTCGGCTCTGTTGCCAGAGGGGAGCAAACAGAAGATAGTGACGTTGATGTTTATTTGGAAACCTCAAAGCCTAATATGTTCGCATTGGTACATATAAAGGAAGATCTGCAAACTCTGTTTGGTTGTAATGTCGATATCGTCCGATTACGGGATCACATGGATTCACTTTTGAGAAACCGAATTGAAAAAGAAGGTATTTATATGTGATACAGAATTAGTCCATTCCTCTTTGATGAAGATACAAACAACTATTGATAAGATGTTATTTGATGGGACTATCGATTTATTACTATATTTGAAAACTGGATTCAAGTATGAAACCTAAATCCTAAAGTTTTCTATTTACACAAAATGCTGGACGGTGTCAAAAAAGATCTACGCTTTTCCTTCTAGCTCTTTGATGCGCTTTTCTAATGTCTTTACTCGTTCTTTCTCTTCCTTTAGGAGACGTTCGTATAACTCTACGATCTTGTCGAGGGGATTGGTGTTATATGTTTGTGTGTATTCTCCAATACTATCACCGACACTTCCAATGTTTGATGAATCGGATATTGTGTTATTATTTTCAATATAAACGCTCATCGGTTCCTCAATCGTCTTTAAATCTTCTACGGAAACGCCGGTTGCCTCGGATACCTTCTCTAGTATCTCGTCCTTGACTACCCGCTGGTTCTCTAGTTGGGACAGCCTTTGTTGGGATATACCGAGCATATCAGCCAAAGCAGCTTGCTTCAAACCTTTTCTATTTCGTGCTATAGAGATGTTGAATCCGTGGTGTACCCGGCTTTTTGTAACTTTACTTATTTCTTCCATGCTCGTTATTTTTAATTTCCAACAAATATACGAAGGATATATTTATTGCCATGCGAAAGGATATTGTTTTTTGTAGATGACGCTCATCGTATCAATATTGGCAAACTCAACGAGATCGTGGAAATAGAAGAATATAAAAACGCACTTAGGTTCGGGTTGTATTAAAATAAAGGTATCAGAAAAGTAAGTTAACTTCGATGACCAAGTAAGTTAACTTAAATGACCAAGTAAGTTAACTCCATGTGCCGATGAAGTTGGCTCCTTTTTACCCATCTGATTTTAATTGTCGGCCGGGAATAATAATGAAGGCAAGCGTTATCGCTTTTCTCGGCGTGAATCATTTCTTTTCGTATATTTGGGAAGTGAAACAAGGAGTCGTATTGCAATAATAGAATGCGAATTATAAAGTATGGAATGACATGGAACATATAAACGGACAGAACAACGAGCTTACATTAATTTTCCCGCATGGTAGAGTCAATTGTATTTCTGCCCCGAATGAGAGATTCGCTAAGGTTGTCAATCGGGCCAACATAACGATCGCAGGAAATAATAATCAGGTCTCAATGTGTTTTGAATCAGAAGATAAGGCGGAGGAATTATTGCTTAGTGATGGCTTTCTCTTGATCGTAAAAGGGGATAATAACATCGTAAATGTGGGAACGATTATCTTACGATACTCTTCGATATTGGGTATGACGGGATTAAAGCTCATCATTGGGCAGTTGCCGGGATTGGGTGCGGGTGTTTCGAGGGTCGCTAATAATTGCCGGGTAGATATAGGGGATCGTGTAGTAATCAATGGCGTTACGTTATACTTGCAGGAAAATGACTCGCGTGTCAGCATTGGTGATGATAGTCAGTTAAGCTGGGGTGTCGATATCTGGTGTACCGATGCGCATACGATAACGGATTTGGAGGGTGCGCCGATTAATTTTGCGAAGTACATAGAGATAGGCAAACATGTGTGGATCGGAAAAGACGCTAAGATCGGTAAGAATGTAAAAATATCTGATAACAGTATTGTAGGCTGGGGCAGTGTCGTAACGAAGGAATTTAATGAGCCGAATGTGATCCTTGCGGGAATTCCTGCGAAAATCGTAAGACGGGGTATCAATTGGGATCGTAGGTGTATCGATAAATATCTAAAAGGATAGGAAGGCTCATTCATGTAAATAATGGATGGCTAAGTAACTTTTATGGAATATGTGGCTGAGGTTTCGGATATTTATTATACCTTTGTTCTTGAACTACTTTTCACTCACGGCGGGTCATATACCTGCCACCTTCCTATGGCGGGCATTTTTATGCCCGTCCATAGTATTCTATATGGCGGCTTCGTACCCCCGTGTGGAGTGTTAATGCACCCACTGCCGTGAGTGGTGTAGTTCAACGGGAAAGGCGGAGCCGTTCATTTTATAGAGAATAGCCGTCTACAATACTTAATACTAGTAACGTATGAACAACCAAGAAGCATCTCAGCAGGTAGTCGGTGGCTTCGAGCTACTACAGAAAACCCTATTCCATGTATCGGACGAGAATTTAAAAGATTATTTCTTGAAAGAAGCTGTCTTGTTAATGCCGGACGCATGTACGCCCAATCGAACAGAAAAGGAAATATTGATTATGTTTTATAAGAAGTTGAAGCTTTCCGTAGACTTTTTAGGATCATTGGTCGCTGTCCCTTGGGATTTGGCGATTCCTAACTTACATGAGGTTTGCATACCCTACTTGATGCGACAGGATATTCCGGTAAATGAGCGTAATCACGTAAGTCATAAACTTACGGAACACTTACGCTTCCTGTCCCGCTTGAACGGGAAAAAGCAGATAGCGAAAGACTTGTTTAATTATTATCGCAACCAAAGCGAAAACTTAAAAAGAGTACTGGATAAGAACTTTGCGGATTGGGAAAAAGAAGCCGTATAGGTTACCTTCTGGCTTCTAAACAAGCCAAAAGGATATTATGACGGAAAAATAATAAAGCCCGCTGTGGTGGATTACTTTAACGGGCTTGACTCAACGAGAAAAGATATGAATCCGCATTTAACTTTGCTTAAGTACGGTTGTTTGGCAATAATTTTGGCCCTGCTTTATTTTAAAGTGGGGCTTTCTTGTTTTTCTCGTAAAGTTTCCTCATTTTTATATCGCCAAATATTATTTGCTTGGTGTTGTAAGCCAATTACAATTGGCATTGAATTTATTGGGCTAGGATTAATAATATATTGTAGTTTCCCTTAAAAATAACCTTTATGCAAAACTATACACAACAGCCTTCTGTTTCAAGAGTTATTCCTCCTTCACGAAAAATAAATAAATGTGTGGGTATAGAAGAATTTTTACAAAGATCGAAACAACCCAATTTTTCGATGAGAGTAGCGCAGTTAGGGAAGGGAGATACCGTAACCCCTGATAAAGAAGACTCAAAAGTAACAGAGGGTGCCCTCGGACATCAAGTAGATAAGGCTCATATAAATGTAAAACAAAATCGAAAACTTAATCGAATATGCGGAGCTTTAAATCCGGATGTTTATCCTCCAATAGGGCCAGTGAGACAGAGTCTTTTTACTGTGATTGCTCAGATTAATCAAGGAGAGAAAATAGATGGAACATTGCAGGGGAGCTTGACAGGGTTAATGTGTGCTTCTATTGATGCTGCTATACTAGGACCAATATATCCGATGCAATATGACATGGTTGTTATTATGGCCCCTCTAAGCTATTGGCTGAATTACCCAGAATCTGCTGATATTGGTGTTTTATCTAGGCTAAGAACATTACGCTTACAAATGGCTCTACGTGATCGGTTATCTATTATAGCGCATCGTGGTATGGGAGCTACGAACCGTTCATTTGGAGGATTGATTCGAGATGATGATCCCGCAAGACAGCGCCCCATTGAAAATTCGCCATTAGCATTTGATATGGCATTACAAAATGCCGCTAGTCAATCTAATCCAGAAGGTATTGATGGCATAGAATGCGATGTTTTTTTGTCACAAGATGGTCTACCTATAATAAGTCACGATAGTAATATTTATGACCAAATGACAGCCGTACGTCGTGATTTATTTGGAAAGAAGAGAATGTCAATAAGAGATATGAGTTCTAGAGATTTGATTAAGACTAGTAGAAGTGATCCTAAAGGTGGAAGGAATGACCTATCAACGGCTTTTTTATGTCTAACAGATTTGCTATCAATGGTACTTCCTGTGGCTGTTGAATATGCTCATTTTTGTGGAAAAGCTTTTAGGTTTGAAATCGAAATGAAAGGAATGGAAAAGGAAAGAGATTTGGTTGCTGCCACAGCTAGAGCTGTTAATCATTTTAAGAAAACTAATCCAAATGCCGCATGTCTTGAGATAATAATGTTTAATGGAACTCCACAGGATATTCTACGGTTTGCTGAAACTAGAGTCCAAAAAACAAGGATGGGAGGAATGCTCGTTGGTTTGGGTAAATCTCCTCTGGAGCAGGCAGTGGGAGCTATAGATGAAGATAGATCTAAGGTTGTACCTTCTAGCTTAATTGATATAACTCATAATCGGATTTTGTTGCCTAGTGTTCAAGGTCGGGAAACAATGGTTTGGGATATAGATGAATATAGAGAATCTCTCGCCCTTCGAAGTAAGGAGGATCCTTTACTGTCTTCTCCTGATTATATTAGAACTTATGTATTACCAGCAGAGATGCCTTTATTTAATCCGGAGGGAAAAGTTCAATGTCTGGAATTTTCAAGAAAGGATATCGATTGCTATTTACCTTTATTTAAAACTTGTCTAGATAAAAGCGATCCATCAGATCTTTTCAAGAAAGTTTGTGCTGATGCAGATGAACTGAGAGCAGATGCAGATCGACTGATAAAGGATGCGGATCGGCTGATAGAGGATGATCAGTATGATCAACTGGATGTAGCTGCAAGTTTACTGAACATATATTTCCGGCTGAAGATGCATGCAAGTGAGCTGGAAGCAAAAGCCGAACGTCTAGTTAAGGGTGTTGAATGGCGTTGGAATATTGAATATGGTAGACGGCATTATATTGGTGATTTTGATAGTCAATTAGGTGAATTGATAGAATCTCGAACGGTGCATGTATTAACTGATTTTCCTGAAAGAGTGGGTGAAACAAGAGCTAGGCTTCAATCTAGTGCTCTATCTGTTAAATCTTAATGCAAGTGCCAATAATAAAGTTTGGAACGACTTAAGATTAAGTCAGAAGAATATGCGAAAGGCATATTTATTAGGCTTTAAAATTGCCGCTTCTGAAGCTGTTCCTTTGAATGACCTGCCAGAAGGTTGGTAATAAATATCAAGTTACGCATTGCTAATTCAAAAACTTTTGCCATATTCACATCGCCTAAACATTGTTGAACCTTATTGAGCTCTCTTTTATAGTGTAATCCGTAGATCGGGTTCCGATATTAACAATCGGTGGGCACACGATATGAGAGGGTTCGCTAATTTATATCATGGACTATAAACCTTTCTCTGGAATTGATTTAGACAATTCTTTTTTTGACTCACTAAAAGCTGATTACAAAGAGTTCGAAACATGGTTTAAGAAAAAGCAAACTGATGGCTCAAAAGCTTATATTGAAATAGATAAATCCACGAATAAGATGGTTGGCTTTCTCTACGTTAAAGTTGAAGATGGGGAGATTAATGATGTTGTTCCTGTGCTATCTGCTAAGCGAAGAATAAAGGCAGGAACATTTAAGGTAGATGCTCATGGTACGAAATATGGAGAGCGCTTCATAAAGAAAATAATGGATTATGCGGTTGCAGAAAATGCGGAAGAAGTGTATTTAACAGTGTTCTCAAAACATACTGGACTAATTTCTTTAATATCTAGATATGGTTTTATTCCCAAGGCAACGAAAATAACTCAAAATGGAACCGAACAAGTTTACGTCAAGGATATGAAATTATATACAGGCAATGTTTTACTTGATTATCCGCTTATCAAAAAAGCAGGCTGCAAAAAGTATTTACTATCCATCTATCCAAAATATCATACTCGTTTATTTCCGGATTCGATATTAAATAATGAAAGCTATGATGTCGTTCAAGATATAGCGCCAACTAACAGCATTCATAAAATCTATATATGTTATATGTATGGATGTGCTAATCTGAAGCCTAAAGATTTGTTACTTATATACCGGACGAGTGATGGAAAAGGTCCGGCAAAATACAGGAGTGTTGTTACATCGGTGTGTGAAGTTCAAGAGATAAAAACAAGACGTAGTTTTAAAAACGTGGAGGAGTTCACGAAATATAGCTCGGCTTATAGTATCTTTGCGGAAAAGGAGTTGAAGGAAATCTGGGAACAAGTAGATCCTAAAACAAATAGGCCTAAGCAGTTATATGTTATAAAGATGACATATAATGCTGCATTAGGTAAACGTGTTATCAATGATGATTTAAAAAGCAAATATGGAATTGGTATTGCACTTGACACGTATTGGGGGTTTATTCCGTTGACTGACGATCAATTTCAAAATGTATTAAAAGGAGGAAACGTAAATGAAAATATTGTTGTCGATTAAGCCGGAGTTTGTGGAAGAGATATTCTCCGGAAGAAAGAAATTTGAATATAGGAAGGCTATTTTTACAAACAAGAAGGTTACTTCTGTAATAGTCTATTCTACTATGCCTGTTGGTAAAATAGTGGGCGAGTTTACCATTGAAGAGGTTTTGGTGGATGAACCTCAGTCGATTTGGAGGAAAACCAGAAAGTTCTCTGGCATAACAAAAAGGTTCTTTGACGATTATTTTACAGGAAAGCATCAGGCATATGCGATAAAGGTTGGAACATTGTTACCCTATGAAAAACCTATTGATCCTTACGAAAAGTGGGATTCATTTGTAGCCCCCCAATCCTTTAGATATATAGATGATTTTATTAATGAGCCAGAATTAGAATTTGCTTATTAAATAAGACATGAAACACCTAATCTGTATCCTATTTGCAGCTATGATTAGCATAATTCTACTGCAGAAACATAAAGGACTTCAGAAAAAGTTTGATAACAACTCATGGGAAGATATTAAGATTAAGCCTCTGAAGCTACTTCTTTAAATGATTCGGAAGATGGGGTATAAATATCAAGTTATACATTGCGAATCCAAAAACATTTGCCATATTCATGTCGCCCAAACATTGTTGAACCTTATATGTATCCTCTCTCATTGCGTAAGGATGGAAAATCTGATTGAGTAGGCATAAAATAACAAAAGGGAATATCCAGCAATGGGTATTCCCTAAATGTTTGATATATGTTAAACAGTGGAGCATATCGGACTCGAACCGATCACCTACAGACTGCCAGTCTGTCGCTCTAGCCAGATGAGCTAATGCCCCGTCTTGTTAATTCATGTGCAAATATAAGGCTTTTCTTGATATATGCGCTATCTTTGTATAAGAAATTTCAAGAGAAAGGAAAGAAGATGATAGTTTATAATACGACTTTTCATATCCATAAGGATATCGTGGATGAGTGTCTGGAATATTTGAAGAATAGTTATATACCGAAAGCCTCCGAGAGCGGTATCCTTTATAGTCCTTATTTGAGACGGATCTTGGATTCGCGGAATGAGGAAGGTGAAAGTTTTTCCGTACAGTTTCATACGAGGGATATCGATTCGTTGAATGAGTGGGTGCGTAAGGAAGGCGGAGCCTTGCAGCAAGATTTGATAGGACGTTATAAAGAGAAAATCGCAGGATTCTCTACCCTGTTGGAAGATATAGAGCTACCTAAATGATCAAGGACCGTATTATATTAGGCATAGACCCCGGTACGATCGTGATGGGATACGGAATCTTGAAGATCGAGGGGAATAAACCGAAGCTGGAAGCTATGGGAATCCTGCAATTGAATAAATATGAGGATCATTATCTCCGTCTGCGTAAGATATTCGAACGGGTCTTGGCCTTGATCGATCAATACCATCCGGATGAGTTGGCTATCGAGGCGCCTTTCTTCGGGAAGAACGTACAGAGTATGTTGAAACTCGGAAGGGCACAAGGAGTAGCGATGGCGGCGGCCTTGGAGCGGGATATCCCGATCTTCGAGTACGCCCCTCTAAAAATCAAGCTCTCGATCACGGGGAATGGAAATGCGGCGAAAGAACAAGTGGCCGGCATGCTACAACGCTATCTGAAGATACCGGATGAGTCTATGCTTCCGCAATTGGACGCTACGGATGGGTTGGCGGCGGCTGTTTGTCATTATTTCCAAACCAATAATCCGATCTCGGAAAAGAAGTATACGGGATGGAAGGATTTTATCGCTAAGAACCCCGGGAAAGTCCGCTGATATGAGCTTAAAAAACATAGTTATGAAATTCTCAAACCATAACTAAGGTTCAAAGAATTCATAACTATGTTTTTATTTAGCCTAAACTGACCTTATTCTTATACGATACCTTGAGCCATCATAGCTTTCGCTACTTTCATGAAGCCTGCGATATTTGCGCCTTTTACATAATTGATATATTCGCCATCTTTACCGTGAGCTACGCATTGTTCGTGGATTGCGCTCATGATCTGATGTAATTTAGCGTCTACCTCGGCGGCAGTCCATGAGATATGCATAGCGTTCTGGGTCATCTCCAATCCGGAAGTAGCCACACCACCGGCGTTGACAGCCTTACCCGGAGCGAATAATTGCTTATGCTCGATGAACAAGTCTACAGCCTCAGCCGTACAACCCATGTTAGAAACCTCAGCTACGCACAAAGTCTTGTTCTCGATCAACTTACGAGCGTCAGCCTCGTTCAACTCATTCTGGGTAGCGCATGGCAAGGCTATATCTACTTTTTGTTCCCAAGGTTTCTTGCCGGGATAGAAGGTAGAGCCCGGGAATTCGTCTGCGTAAGGAGCTACGATATCATTTCCGGAATTACGCAATTCCAACATATAGTCGATCTTCTCGCCGGAGATACCCGCCGGATCATAGATATATCCGTCAGGACCGGAGATAGTAACCACTTTAGCGCCCAACTCGGTTGCCTTTGTAGCGGCACCCCAAGCCACGTTGCCGAAACCGGAGATGGCGACCGTCTTGTCCTTGATATCGATTCCGTGAGTCTCCAGCATTTGATGTACGAAATAAAGAGCGCCGAAGCCGGTAGCTTCCGGACGAAGGATAGAACCTCCGAACTCCATGCCCTTACCCGTGAACGTACCTGTGTTCTCGCGAGCCAATTTCTTGTACATACCGTACATATAACCAACCTCACGGCCACCTACGCCTATATCGCCAGCCGGAACATCCCTGTCCGGACCAAGATTACGCCATAATTCAAGAATAAACGCTTGGCAGAAACGCATGATCTCGGCATCGCTCTTTCCTCTCGGAGCGAAATCGGAACCACCTTTGCCACCACCCATCGGAAGGGTTGTCAAAGCGTTTTTAAATGTTTGCTCGAATCCTAAGAATTTCAAGATAGACAAGTTAACGGACGGGTGGAAACGGATGCCTCCCTTGTACGGGCCGATTGCGTTGTTGAACTGAACACGGTATCCCAAGTTAACTTGTATCTCACCTTTATCATCTACCCAAGGCACACGGAAAGTGAAAATACGTTCCGGCTCAACTAGGCGTTCAATGATTTTCGCTTTCTCAAATTCCGGATGTTGGTTGTACACTTCCTCAATTGATAAAAGCACTTCTTTTACTGCTTGCAAATACTCCTTTTCTCCCGGATGTTTTGCCTCTAGCGCTGATAAAATAACTTCAGTCTTCATAGCATTTATATTCTTTAAAAGGATAACATTCTGTTGGCAAATGTAGGTAATTCTTTGGAATGACCAAGAGTTTCGCTTACTTTTTATCAGTGAAAACCTAAAAATCTTCAGTTAGAGTCAGAATGCGTACTTTCATGTTTCAATAGTTATTATTTTTCCTTACATTTGACTCGAATAATTCTATCAGAATCTATTATGAGCGGTATACCGAACTTAAAAGACTTGGTGTTCAGAGACACCCCGTTTGCCAATCTAATGAATAAGCGTATATATAATGTATTGCTTATCGCTACGAAATATGATTCCTTCATGCTGGAAGATGACGGGCGTGTAGATGAGCAGATATTTAACGAATATACTTCCTTAAGCCTCCGTTACCCACCCCGGTTTACGCAGGTGACTACCGAGGAGGAGGCTTTGAATGAGTTGAAGAACCGGAACTTCGAATTGATCATTTGCATGCCGAATATGGATAACCGGGATATATTCGCTGCGGCGAGCGAGATAAAGGTGCATTATCCGAATATCCCGATCGTTGTATTGACTCCTTTCTCGAAAGAGGTGTCTAAGCGGATCGCCAACGAGGATCTGAGCGCTATCGATTATGTGTTCAGCTGGTTGGGTAACTCGGAGTTGTTACTGGCGATTATCAAGTTGATCGAGGATAAGATGAACGCTCCGGACGATACGGCCAGCGTGGGCGTACAGATCATCTTGTTGGTGGAGGATTCCATTCGTTTCTATTCGTCCGCTTTGCCTCATTTATATAAGTTCGTGCTGGAGCAGAGCCAAATGTTCGCGAAGGAGGCGTTGAACGATCACCAGCGTACGTTGCGTATGCGGGGTCGTCCGAAGATCAAATTGGCCCGGAATTACGAGGAGGCGGTACGTATTTTTGATCAGTATCGGGATAATATGTTGGGTATTATCTCGGATATGAGTTTTATGCACAATGGCGTGAAAGATCCGTATGCCGGTTATAAGTTCGGACAGTATGTACGGAAAACGGGTTTGATCATTCCTTTCGTGCTGGAATCTTCGGAGGCCAGCAACCATGTGTACGCGAAGGAACTGAACGCCTCGTTTATCGATAAGAATTCCAAGAGTTACCCGCAGGATTTGAAAAAGAAGATCATGCAGCGTTTCGGCTTCGGCGATTTCGTGATCCTGAATCCGCATACGAAAGAGGAGATCATGCGCATCAAGGATTTGAAAGACCTTCAAAAGAAAGTCTTCCAGATTCCCGACGATTCGTTGGTTTACCATCTCTCCCGGAATCATTTCTCCCGTTTCTTTTATTCCCGTGCCATGTTTCCGCCCGCCGAGGTTTTGAAGCATGTGGACGTGAGTGACTATAAGGATATGGATGAGGCTCGGAAATTGATTTTCGACTTGATCGTGCAATATCGCCGGATGAAGAACACGGGTGTCGTGGCGGTTTATCAGAAGGATCGTTTTGATGAGTATAGTAATTTTGCCCGTATCGGTGACGGTTCGCTGGGAGGTAAGGGTAGAGGTCTTGCCTTTATCGGTGCGATGGTGAAGCGATACCCTAAGCTGGAGAGTGATAATTTTGCCGTGAATATCCCGAAGACGGTCGTGATCTGTACCGATATCTTCGACGAGTTCATGGAGACGAACGAGTTGTATCCGGTAGCGCTGGGCGATGCGGACGACGAGACGATCCTCCGGTATTTCTTGCGGGCCAGCTTGCCCTCCCGTTTAATCGAGGACTTGATGGCTTTCTTCGATGTGGTGAAAAGCCCGATCGCCGTGCGTTCCTCCAGCCTGCTGGAAGATTCGCATTATCAACCTTTCGCCGGGATCTATTCTACGTATATGGTACCTAAGATCGAGGAGAAATACGATATGCTCCGTACGGTGAGCGACGCTATCAAGGCGGTGTATGCCTCTGTCTTTTATAAGGACAGTAAGGCGTATATGACGGCTACCTCGAACTTGATCGATCAGGAGAAGATGGCTATCGTCTTGCAAGAAGTGGTGGGCTCCCGTTATAATGATCATTTCTATCCGACGATGTCGGGCGTGGCCCGTTCCTTGAATTTCTATCCGATCGGTAACGAGAAGGCGGAAGATGGGATCGCGAATATCGCCTTGGGATTGGGTAAGTATATCGTCGACGGCGGGCAAACCTTGCGTTTCTCTCCCCGACATCCCCATAGTATCTTGCAGATGAGTACGATGGATTTCGCTCTTAGGGAAACGCAGACTCGTTTCTATGCCTTGGATTTGAAGAATATGGCGGAGGCTTTCTCGGTGGATGATGCCTTTAACTTGGTGAAGCTGGGTTTGAAGGACGCTGACGCTGAAGGTTCCTTGAAATATATTGTCTCTACATACGATCCGTACGATCAGATTATCCGTGACGGTTATTATCCGGGCGGTCGTAAGATCCTTTCTTTCGTGAATATCCTACAGCATGACGTATTCCCGCTGGCGGATACGTTGGATCAGATCTTACGGATCGGGCAGCAGGAAATGGGTCGTCCGGTCGAGATTGAGTTCGCTGTCAACATGGACCCTTCGGATCATACAAGGGCGACTTTCTATCTGTTGCAAATCCGTCCGATCGTAGATAATAAAGAGATTATGGACGAGGATCTGAGCTTGGTGAAGAACGAGGAAACCATCCTTTCTTCTACCAGTGTTTTGGGGCATGGTATCGTTGGCGACGTACAGGATATTATCTATGTGAAGACGGGCGCTTTTAATTCATCCAATAATCAGTTGATCGCTTATGAGATCGAGAAGATGAACCGTTCGTTCACCGATCAGGAGAAAGGATACGTATTAGTCGGCCCCGGCCGATGGGGGAGCAGCGACTCTTGGTTGGGTATTCCGGTGAAATGGCCGCATATCAGTAACGCACGGGTGATCGTGGAGTGCGGATTGGAGAATTATCGGGTAGACCCGAGTCAAGGTACCCATTTCTTCCAGAACCTGACTTCGTTCGGAGTGGGCTATTTTACGGTTAATCCATTTAAGGGAGATGGTTGGTTCGATGAGGCGTTCTTGAATGCGCAACCTGCCGTAGAGGAGACGGAATATCTTCGTCATGTACGTTTTGATGCTCCGATTACGATTAAGATGGATGGGAAGAAAAGTCTTGGCGTGGTATTGAAACCATAAAAAGATAGCGTTTCAAGAGAAGATAGTTGTTTGTGGATTTGCGAGACGAGCCGGTAAGACGGGGCTCGCGAATCCATTTTTTATTTCAAGTGGAAAGTGGCAAGAACCGCTTTGTGGTCGGTAGGCCAGATTCCAAGGGGAGTCATGATCGGGTCGGAGGTCTCTTCCGTCTCTCTTTGCCCACGGAGGATGTCACCTTTCGGACCGATGATACATACATCTGTAAGCGTTAATCCCTCGAATGGAGCGTAATGGATGAAATCGATGCGATCTCTATCGTCCGCTTTCGGCGACCAAACTAATTTCTCTAAAGCGATATCCTTACAGTCCGCCGGGCAGGTAAGTCCCGGATGAGTTACAGGGTTCGGGAAGATCTCACGGTACGTATCTTTGAAGCCGTCTTTCTCCAGCATGACGGATACGTGCCAAGGAACAACCAATCCTTGGTGGTCTCTCATCTCTTTGGTCGCCTCGGTCCAGTCCAGATGGGAAGGCTCGTTAAAGTCCCCTCCGAGGATAACGATCCGTCCAGCTTCCCGATCCTTTTTCGCCTCTTTTAGGAAGCAAGCGATAGCGTCGTCACGGACAGATTGTTCGTTCAACCATAGGAGTGTATCCAGATTGGTGACAGGAGGTTCCTCGTCCCATGTATTTCCGTCGTATCCACGGGCATCGTAATAAGCGCAATTGCGATAATCCAGATGGGCGGTGTAAAGAGCTACCTCGGTATCGCCGATGTGGGTAATGGCCTTGTACATACTACCCCTGTCATCGTTCAAGGGATAGACGGTCGTGCTATCTGTGATCGGGTAGCGGCTTAACAGACCGGAATCCTCGGTGTAGAAAGAATAGTACGTTTGTCCTCTTTGCTGCAACGCTTCCACGATCCGGTCGCAAAAACGGGTCTGATGATAATTACGTACCTCGCTTAACGTAACGAAATCAGCGTTACTTCTTACGATCTCGTCAGCGATAGCGTCAAAGCCTCCTTTTACGACAGCGCCTTCCTGCCAGATGTTGAATTGAAGAACCTTGAAAGTCTTCTCTTGCTGGCAAGAGCTGAGGCCCAGCGCGATCAACAAGAGTAAGTAGATAAAACTAGTTTTTTTCATGTGTGAAATATTTTGTTAGATGTTTTGTCGTAGCCATTCCTCGGCGGCGGCCAAGGTTTCCGGCTTGCCGATATCCAATAGTTTTAGGTTATCCGCCATATAAGCCCTGATATCGGTTTTGGCGCAAATAGCCAGATAGAAGTTAATGATAGAGAACTTTCCGGTCCATTCTTCCATCAGCTCCAATATCTTGGGCGAGAGTACGTGGATTCCGCTAAAGGCGTACTCGTTGTGTTGATCCGGGTCAAAATAGGGATAGTAAGATTTTACCTCGCCGGTCTCATGATTACGCCAACCACACAGTCTATTCTCCTTATTAAATAATAGATAACGTGAGGTATTGCGCTGGCTGACGAGTAAGGTAGCCAACGGGTTCGTTTGTACATGGGTATCGTATAGTTTCTTGAGATCCACGTTCGATAAGATATCGACATTATGTATCAAGAAAGGCTCGTTCCCGCATAAAAGAGAAGTGGCCTTCTTGATTCCTCCTCCCGTATCCAGCAGATAATCGCTCTCGTCCGAGATTTCGATCCGGACACCGAAGTTGTTGTTCGCCTCCAGAAAATCCACGATCTGGTTGCCTAAATGGTGGATATTGATCACGATCTGGTCGAAACCGGAGGATTTCAGTTTCAGTATGACGTGTTCTAGCATCGGTTTGCCCCCGATAGGTATAAGCGCTTTTGGCGTGTGATCGGTTAACGGCTTCAGTCTGGAACCAGTACCGGCCGCGAAAATCATAGCTTTCATAATGTAGGGTTAAAGAGTTGTTCTATATTTTGTTCTCTATGTACTAAATGTACTTTTACTCCGAACTTGGTGTTAAGATGTTCCGCCAGATGCTGTGCGGAATAGACCGAACGGTGCTGTCCTCCCGTACATCCGAAACAAATCATCAAATTGGTGAATCCACGATCCATATATCGTTTTACCGAGGCGTCTACGATATGGTAGACATGCTCGAGGAAGTTCGTGATCTCCCCGTCATCCTCCAAGAACTGGATCACTGGCTCATCCAAACCGGTGAAATGGTTGTAACGCTCGTATTTACCGGGGTTATTTATCGCACGGCAATCGAATACGAATCCACCTCCGTTCCCGCTAGGGTCGTTCGGGATTCCTTTTTTATAGGCGAAGCTCATGACCTTTACTTCCAGCATATGTTTCTGGATATCGTCCGTGAATTGTTTCAACCCGGTAAGCTCACGAAGGACGGAGCATAAATAGGGATATTCCGGATAGTCATTCTTCAATAACTGCCGCAGGTTCTCGATTGCGAACGGGACGCTTTGGATGAAATGGGGTTTTTTCTCGAAATATCCCCGGAAACCATAAGCCCCCAATACCTGCAAGGTCCTAAACAGGACGAAATGGCGCAGCTGGCTATGGAAGTAAGCCTCGTCTACCGGGATATATTTACGTAGGGCCGTGATATAATCCGATAGTAATTCATTCCTCAGATCCTCCGGATATTTCGCTTTCGCCTGCCAAAGGAAGGAAGCCACGTCGTAATAAACCGGGCCTTTTCGTCCACCTTGAAAATCAATAAACCAAGGCTCTCCGTCCTTTACCATAACATTGCGTGACTGGAAATCACGGTATAGGAACGTGGCGGATGAACTGCGTAACAATACGTCGCTCATCTTCAAGAAATCATCTTCCAGACGGTTTTCTTGAAACTCCATCCCGGTAGCCTTTAAGAAACAGTACTTGAAATAATTCAAGTCCCAAAGGATAGACCGTTGGTTGAACTCGGCTTGCGGATGGCAATACGAGAAATCGAAACCGTCGGACCCCAAGAACTGGATGTCGGGGAGTTTGGTGATCGTCTTGTGTAATAAACGGCGTTCCTCCTCGTCGAATACACTGCTTTTACGGCCTTTCTCGATGGCGTTGAAAAGAAGCGTATCTCCTAAATCTTCTTGGATATAAAATGAATGGTCGTCCGAGCTGGCATATACTTGCGGTACGGGTAAGCCCTTCCCCCGGAAATGTTTTGCCATATAGATAAAAGCCTCGTTCTCCTCAATAGAAGTGCCACTAACTCCAATCAACGTCTCAGGACCTTTTATCCTGAAATACCGGCGGTTAGAGCCGGATGACGGTAACTCCGTTATTTCCTCTGCCGGTGATCCGGTATATGATTGGTATAGCTTCCTAAGTTCTTCTGTTATCATACTTATCGATTTACGGCACTAAGATACCGCTTTTTAATTGAAAATTAAGAATTGAAAATTGAAAATTGGGACTTCGTCGGAAATAAGAAAGGGGAATAGCCTCTCAAAGCCTATCCCCCTCGCTTATATGATCATCAATCGCTCCTCTCTAACTAATTTTCAATTCTCAATTCTTAATTTTCAATTACCTAGAGTATTCCTTGTGCCATCATAGCCTTAGCTACCTTCATGAAGCCGGCTACGTTGGCGCCTTTCACGTAGTTTACGTAACCATCCTCTTGCTTTCCGTATTTTACGCATTGCTCGTGGATGTTTTCCATGATGCTTTGAAGTTTCTGGTCTACTTCCTCGCTGCTCCAGCTTAACTTCTGTGCGTTCTGAGTCATCTCAAGACCGGAAACGGATACACCACCTGCGTTAGCGGCCTTACCCGGAGCGTAAAGGATCTTGGCCTCAAGGAATGCGTCGATAGCTTCTGGTGTAGAAGGCATGTTAGCACCCTCGGATACGGCGAAGCAACCGTTGGCCAATAAAGTCTTGGCATCGTCGCCGTTCAACTCATTCTGGGTTGCGCTCGGCATAGCGATGTCGCATTTCTCTCCCCAAGGACGAGCGCCTTGTACATATTTGCATCCGTATTGCTCCGCGTATTCACGGATACGGCCACGATACAAGTTCTTCAACTCCATGATATAATCCAGTTTCTCACGGTCGATACCATCCGGATCATAGATATAACCGTCGGAATCAGACATCGTGACAACTTTCGCTCCAAGACTGATTAATTTCTCTACCGTATATTGAGCCACGTTTCCGGAACCTGATACACAAACTACCTTGTCCTTGATATCAATGTTGCGGGTTTTCAGCATCTGCAACAAGAAATATACGTTTCCGTAACCTGTAGCTTCCGGACGGATCAAGGAACCTCCGAACTCGATACCCTTACCCGTGAATGTGCCCGTATTCTCACGAGCCAATTTCTTGTACATTCCATACATATAAGCCACCTCACGTCCGCCTACACCGATATCGCCGGCGGGAACATCCGTGTCCGGACCGATATGGTGCCATAACTCAAGGATGAAGGCTTGGCAGAAACGCATGATCTCAGCGTTTGACTTTCCTCTCGGGCTAAAGTCGGAACCTCCTTTACCACCACCCATCGGCAATGTAGTCAGTGAATTTTTAAACGTTTGCTCAAAAGCCAAGAACTTAAGGATCGATTGGTTTACGGAAGCGTGGAAACGGATACCGCCTTTGTACGGGCCGATAGCGTTGTTGTGCTGGATACGGTAACCCATGTTCGTCTGGATTTGTCCCTTATCGTCCATCCAAGTTACACGGAAAGAGAAAATGCGATCGGGGATACAAAGGCGCTCGATCAAGTTGCTTTTCTCAAATTCCGGATGCTCGTTGTAAGCTTCCTCGATAGTCCCTAAAACCTCTGATACTGCTTGATGATATTCCGGTTCGTTCGGAAATCTTCTTTTCAAGTTGTCTAAAACTTCACTTGCCTTCATGACTGAATTTTATATTTAGAATGTTATACCATTTTGTTATCCGTACGCCGTTTGTTTAACGACGTGGCAAAGGTAAGCTAATTTTTGACACTAGCAAATAATTGAAAGAGAAAATGCGTAAAAAATATCATTTAGATATATTAAGTTTGAAAAAACGACGAAATGTTATTCATCTCTATGCTTGAAACTCTTATAGATCGGAACGAACACAATGATAGCGGAGGCTACAAGGGCAAATATGACGTCGAAATTGATCGTTTCGCTGTATACAAGCAGCATGTAGCATAAGACACCCCATAGTAAGGTGATACATACGGCTTGACTATTTGTTATCTTTCTGCGTGCCATTGATTACATTTGTTTAGTTTGAGGAAATAAGCGATCCGAAGTAAATCACCAAAGCCAAAAAGACAGCTATGATGACGAATAGGATCATGATTTGTTTCTCTAAGGGATATTTTCGTAGAAAAGGGATATGACGTGCGAATCCGGCGACTTGTTCTACCGGTTCCGCTTGCTCGTCTTCCCGGGGTAGGTCGTAACCGCCTTCCTCCATGATCTTCATGGCTCGGGGAACGTCGCTTTCCAGAATCTCCACCCGTGCGCCGCCTACGTCTACGTAACCGGCCATGATCTGGCTGCTTAACTCATTGCGGAGATAACATTCTATCCCTTCCGACCTCAACAGGGCCATCAGCGGTTGGGCATCCGCCGGATAGGTGAACCGGGCTATTTCTACGATCTTGTCCATGGTATTTGTTTTTCTGCAAATGTAAGTAGACAATCACGAATTAACCGTGTTTTTTATTGTAATTTACTTTTTTTATACGTGAAAATATGAAACAGTATGATTTAGCGGAGGGTATGCGGATGTATATAGCCCGATTGAGAGAGCAAGGACGTTATTCGTCCGCCAAGAGTTATCAAGATGCCTTGAATTCATTCCTGCGTTTTTGTGGGCAGGAGGTGATTCCTTATACCCGTATCGACCGGGAAATGCTTTTGAGGTATCAAGACTATTTGCGGGACCGGGAATGCTCGTGGAATACGGTGTCTACCTATATGCGTAGGATTCGCCGTGTGTATGGGTTGGCGATGGAGAATGGGGAGGCTCCTTTTTCCCGTTATTTGTTCAAGGGAATTTTCATGGGAGTGAAAAGCAAACAGAAGAAGGCGTTGCCTACGGAATCCTTGCGTTTGTTGATGACCGCTCCGTTGGATGATTCGGGGCTGCGGAAAACACAGCGGGCATTGTGTTTGATGTTCTTGTTTTGCGGTATGGCGTTTGTCGATTTCGCTCATTTGAAAAAGAGTGATATCCGGAATGGTGTCTTGAGGTATAACCGCCAGAAGACGGGTACACCGATGTTGGTCGAGATACAGCCTGTGGCCAAGGAGTTGTTGGCTGCGTTAATGACCGACACGCTTAGGGATTCTCCTTATCTATTCACTTTCTTGAGTGGGACGAAAACGGGTGAAGAGGCCTTCCGGGAATATACCTCTGCCTTGGCTGATTTCAACAGTTCCTTGAAGGAACTGGCAAATGCCTGTGGTGTGACGGAAATGGTTACCTCGTACTCAATCCGTCACTCTTTCGCTACGACCTTGAAGGAACAGGGTGTACCGATCGAGATGATCAGCGAATTGCTGGGACACCAATCAATCAAGACGACGCAAATCTATTTGAAGAGCTTCTCTTTGGATAAGATGTCTGCGGTGAACAAGGCTTGCTTCGAGAGCATATATAATAATGTATCAAAGGTGGGGTAGGCGATCGGCTACTTGGGAAGTAGCGTAATCTTCCACGCCGCAAATTTAGTAAAAAACACCGAATAACAAACAATTTTTAGGCTTTGTGTAAGCTTTGTTTGTTTTCTGAATTTATCTTTCCTCGATTTTTCGTTTCTATTCGTGGTGTATGGGCACGACAATGGAGACGAAACGACCTCATATTTCCTGCATCATCACGTCTCCAAAAAAAATCGTACGAACATCGTGTAGAGACGGGGCGTGTCCCGTCTCATCCCCTCAAATGGGTATTTTAAATTACTGCCAGACGGTGGGAGACGGAGCACGCTCCGTCTCTACAACTGGGTAATAATCATTTCCTATCTTTTACGCTACTTCCCAAGTAGCCGATCTTCCACGTCCCGATAGAAGAGATATTGACATGGTTTCTATTGCTTTAAAATTTTCGGGAATAGAAAACGATATTTGATTTAAGTATTAGATTATCAGTGTGTTAATAGAATACGCTGATATGGCATTGAAGTATCTATGGGTCATGATCTTCCCCCTTTACCATTGCGTGATGTCCACACCGTAAGATGGTATGTGTTATCTCTTCCCGCTTGTCACAAAGGTCCAGCCAAAGGTTTGCGGAAGGAGTTAGATCGCAGGGTGCGTTTGGGCGAGCCTACGTTCGATTTTTTCGCCCCCTCTTTCGTGGAGATGCATCGCCGTGAGGGGCGTTTGGTGGAGACTCACCGTCCGTTACTCTACAATTATGTGTTTATCCGCTCTTCTGTGTATGAGATCTTCCGTTTGAAACGAGATTTTCCCTTGTATAATTTCCTGCCTAGCGTGGATGGCCGTGGCTCATATCCTTTTGTCTCCGATCGTGAGATGGAAAACTTGCGTTGGGTGGCCCGTTCTTACTCGGATGAGCTTCCGGTGTATGTGCCGGAAGCGGGTTATTTGCGTAAAGGTGACCGGATACGCATCACGGATGGTCGTTTCAAAGGTGTTGAGGCAAGTGTAGTAATACAGCCCGGTGTTGGCGAGCGGGAGGTAATGGTATGCGTGGACAACTGGATGTGGGTTCCTTTATTGCGTGTTCAGCCGGGCGAGTATGAGGTGATCAGCTTGGCCGAGGAAGGCAAGCATGTATATACCCGTTTGGACAATTCCCGGATACAAAATGGTCTTCATGAGGCGTTGGGCCGTCATTGGGGGGATGGTGGCGTTACGGCTATAGATCGTGAGCTGGCGACCGAGACCTTGCGTGCCTATGGAGAGTTACAGTTGGATTCTGCCGTGATGCGGTGCAAGCTCTATTCCCTCTTGTTGCCCGCCTATACGATACTAGGGGACGAGGAGCGGCAAAAGTCGTTGATCGGAACGATCGTCTCGTTCTTACCCTTGATTCGTGCGGAACAGTCGTTGGCATTATTACTACTTACGCTTTATGGTTGTACGGATAGCAGTATCTATTATTATCGTGCGCACGAGTTGATCGATCCGTGGAGCCGGGAATCCTCCCCGAAGAAGAGTAAATTATTCTTGATCCGTCGGTTAGCCGACTACGACCGCTGGCTAAAACACGTGGGAATTGAAAATTAAAAATTCAAAACATGCCTTCTCTTCCTTCTGGCATACGCTTGGTTACGTTACTAAACGAGCATCTGAGCGAGATCATGGATCGTGAGCGCACGAACCGTACCTCGATCCATTTATATTGTACGGGTCCTTATTGGGTGGCTTTCGAGCGTTCTGCCTATCAGTTGTGTCTCACCTTCCCGGATAGCGAGATCACGCCGCTGCGCCTGTTCGCCTACCCGTTCCCGATCGTGATGGTGTCCGTGACGGATCGCTCGTTGCGTTCGTACGCCCGTAAACATATTTTGAGGCAGGACGAGACGGATTACGTGGTGCTGACCGTCCCCGAATCCTCCTTGACTGACTACCGAAGATGGCATGCCGGTGAGGTGGAGGGCTTGCCCCAGCTGACATGAACCAAAAATTTTATTCATGATGAACCTTTTTTCTAAACTCTCAACGTGGTATTTCTCAAGGAAAGCGTTGCCGTATTGGAGCATTATCCTGTTGGATTGCTTGGTGATCCTGTTTTCAGGCTTGCTGGTATATGCCTTGAATAACGGGATCTTCGCCACGATGGGCATCTTTTGGCACCTGTCGCTCACGTGGGGTGTTTGCCTAGTGCCTTATCTGGTGGGCTTTAGGCTGTTCCGTACGTATTCGGGCATCATTCGTTACTCTTCCTTCGTGGATTTGCAACGGGTGGGCTTCGCCGTGCTGTTCGGTGTGGTTTGCGTGGTGACCTTCCAAGAGTTTACGGATTTTTCGCCTTACTTGGTGTATATCCGTAAACGAGACCTTGTGCTATCCTCCCTGCTGGCGATGAGCTTGATGTGGGCGATGCGTGTGTTCGTGAAGTATTTCTACGTGACGACCTTTCGCCAGTCGAAGGCTGAGCGTGCCTTTATCTTCGGCGTGAAGCAGGGCGGTATCAGTTTGGCGAAGAGCATCCAGAACCAAGATCCCGCACAGTACGTGCTGGCAGGCTTCGTCTCGGAGGCCGGGAACATGCAGAATCGTATATTGATGGGAGTGCGTGTGTACCCTTTCGATGAGGAGCTGATCGATGCGATGCGCCGGGAGCGGGCGACGATCCTTTTCGTCTCCCCCTTGAAGAGCGACTCCATCCGGGAACAGCCGGATATGGTGGCCCGTTTGGCGGAGGCGGGGATCAAGATCTACGTGACCCCGGCGGCACAAGAATGGGATGGCAGGAGCGATTTGACACATACACAACTCCGGAAGGTTGAGATCGAGGATCTGCTTCCCCGGGAAAAGATAGAGATAGACATGGAGGCGGTGGGCCGCTTGCTTCGTGGTCAACGCATCCTGATAACGGGAGCCGCCGGCAGCATCGGTGGCGAGATGGTGCGCCAGATCGCCTCGTTCACTCCGGATCGCTTGATCTTGGTAGATCAGGCGGAGACCCCCTTGCACGACATCCGCTTGATGATGGCGAGGGATTGGCGGGATATCAACGCCTATACCTTGGTGGCGGACATCGCTAACAAGTCTCGCATGGAGGAGATCTTCTCGGAGCATCGCCCCGCCTACGTGTTCCATGCGGCGGCTTATAAGCACGTTCCGATGATGGAGGATAATCCTTGCGAGAGTGTGGGTAACAACGTGGACGGTACCCGTGTGATCGCCGACTTGGCCGTGAAGTATGGCACGAGGAAGTTCGTGATGATCTCCACGGACAAGGCGGTGAATCCTACGAATGTGATGGGTTGCTCGAAGCGCATCTGCGAGATTTACGTGCAGAGCCTCGACAAAGCGATCAAGGAGGGCCATGTGGAAGGCGTGACGCAGTTCGTTACGACCCGCTTCGGCAACGTGCTGGGTTCTAACGGCTCCGTGATCCCATTGTTCCGTGAACAGATTGCCAAGGGCGGTCCCGTGACAGTGACGCATCCGGATATCATCCGTTTCTTCATGCTGATCCCGGAGGCCTGCCGGTTGGTATTGGAGGCGGGTACGATGGGTAACGGTGGGGAGATCTTCGTCTTCGACATGGGCAAACCCGTGCGTATCATCGACTTGGCGAAACGTATGATTCAGCTTTCGGGCGCCAAGAACGTAGAGGTCCGGTTTACGGGTCTTCGTGCCGGCGAGAAGCTGTACGAGGAGGTACTGAACGACGAGGAGATCACGCTGCCTACCTTCCATCCGAAGATCAAGATCGCCAAGGTACGGGAGTACGATTATGATACGGTTTGCCAAGATATAGATGAACTCGTCGGCCTAGGCCGCTCGAGGGACGATATGGCCATCGTGGGCAAGATGAAGGCGATCGTCCCCGAGTTCAAAAGCCGGCACTCTAAGTACGAGGTCTTGGATGGATAGCTTGTCGTTACTTTTCTCTTGAAAGAAAAGTAACCAAAAGTTCAAGGCTTAACCGGACGGGCTACTCCGAGACCTACGCTCGCTGTCGCGTCCCAACTCGCTTCGCTCAGACAGGGACGCTCCTGCCGCTAGCTTCGGTCTCTCCGCTTTACGCCCGTCCGCTTAGGCCGGATGTAGAGCCTTCCGGCTCTGTGAGGAGGTCTCACATCCCCCTCTTTTGTAAGTATTATATTATGTATATGATATGCGCACATGTACTTAAATGTAAAGAGGGATGTGAAGAGTGAGAGCCAACTTTAAACTAGAGCATCTGGCAGGCTTGTAGTCCGAATGCTCCGGCGATTGTGGTGGCCACGGCAATGATGACTTTTAAGATAATGCTCCAAACGCTCTTCTTAGAGGTTTCCGGAGCAGGATAGGTTTGTGTGATCATGATGGTTGAATTTTTGATTTATAATTTATGAATTAAGAATTAAAATACCACGGAGGATATAAGAGGAAAGCGACGCTTTCCTTTGGACGGCCTTAGCGGACGGGCGTAAAGCGAAGAGACCGAAGCGAGCGTCCGGAGCATCCCTGTCTGAGCGAAGCGAGTTGGGATGCGACAGCGAGCGCAGGTCTCGAAGTAGCCCGTCAGCGTCAGCCTTGACCTTTTGGTTACTTTTGGGTCAAGCCAAAAGTAACACTAAATCTCGTCAGGCGACTCGGAGTCCGAGGAGCCGTTCTTACCGGAGATATCCACCGTTGTCTTACCGGCCTTCTGGGCCTTGATGACGGCGGCTTGGGCGGCCCGGGTGGGGACGAGGTTGAACTTGAGGCCTTGGAAGATGACTTGAAGTTCCTCGCCGGGGACGAACTGGATGTTCACCCCCTTGATATAGTCGGAGGTGAACAGGTCGGCACTCGGCGCTCCCCCGGAATTGATCTGGAGGCGGAAGGCACCCAGATCGCCGAAATTCACCTGCTTACCGGCTTTCAGACCTTCCAGCATGCACTCGGTGGTGGCGATGAGCACGGCCGAAACGTCGGCTTGGTGCACTGTGCATTTACTCGCTATCAGGGTAGATAGCTCTTTTAGACTGAGCTCGCCGTTGGTTTGCGCCTTGGCGTAGGCTTTCTTGGGTTCCTCTTTTTTCAACGGGTTGCCCATCATGGCAATGGAATAGTTTAATGACATAATCGTAAGATATTTTAAGTGATACATAAAGAACTTGGGGGATGATGAGTTGAGTCCTCACGCTTGATGACTTGGCTCTTCGTGCTCCTTGATTTAAGTCTTCAGTTTGAAAGACTTAAGTCAATTAGGCGACTTTTCTTTATCGATAACCTGACAGCGAAGATTGCCGGGTACGTAAGAGATATGGATCCATCGGGCGCCGGGCTCTAGGATGAGCTGAGTGAACTCGAGTCCGCACAGCTCGTGCGTCTCTTGTATCAGTCGGAACAAGCGGCGATGATCATCTGGAGAGCCGGCTATCAGGTCGGCGGCGCAACCGAGGAGGTGGTGACTGTGCTTGGCTCCCCCGATAAGGATGTTCAATTCGGGGCAGCGATAGCCGCTACTGATGACGATGGGTCTGCCCCAGACCTGCCGTAGCGGGTCTAGTAGCATTTCCACAAGGATCGTGACCATCCTCCGGGCCACCGGGGTGAGGCTGTTGTCGATCCCGTCTCGCCGGGCCGTGGCGGAGTCTTCAAACTCTTGATAATTAAAGTAGCGCATAGGAGACAAGGTTGATGTTTTTGTTTCTGTAGCAAAGATACGATAGGCGGAAAGCCCGGATATACCATTTGTTTCCACCTATTCGCTCTAGGAGAAGAATTTTAGGGTTCCCCTAAAAAATCATAGAATATCTGTACTTGCTTCGGCGTGATGGAGCGGTCTTTCGAGTGATAACCATGACGGATAAGGGCCTCTTTCAGTCCTTTCACGTCACGGATATATCGGTTCAACTTATGCAAAGCGTTCGAAGGGGTGCCTGTCAGGCAATATTGACGGGCGAGATCTATTTTTTTCATCTGTATTGAATTTTAAAATGACTATAGGAGGGTTTCAAGTTTCAAGGTTTCATGAACCCTCGTTCCTCACACACACGTACGTACATTATATGGGTTTCAAATAAATCCCTTTATGCTCGCCATGCAGGAGGGCTCCGGAGTCGCATAGTCGGCGTAGCCATGTCTTGGCGGTGTTCTTAGGGATGTTGGCATGCTCGGCGGTCTCCATCCATTGGACGGTGGTGAACTCGTCTGGCATGGAGCTGAGCAGACTGTCCTTTTCCGAGAGGCCTCGGCTGGTGATCTCGCCGGTAGGCAGGAATGAGAGGATATGGGTGGCGTGGAGGTAGAGCGGCTCCGCCATTGTCAGAAGGGCGGCGAAGTCATCGTCGGTGATATGGAGTTCCCAGCCTCCGATGATCTTGTCCTTTAGGTTGTCGCTGTTGATGCCTTGGGCCGGCAGCAATAGTTCCGGTTGTTCCAAGGCACGAAGCATGGCTACCACCTCCATGAAACGTACGAGGTTGATGGCGAGGCGTACCACGGAACTGTTCATCTCCTGCCCGTTGGATTGCCGGGCACGCAGGAAAAGACGTACGAAGCTGTCGTTGAAAGCGGCTTGTTGCCGCTCGTCGAGGCGCAAGGTAATGGTACCCCGGCACTTGAGCTGATCGATCGTGGCCTTCCACTCGTAGCCCATCCGGTGGAATTCCTTCTCGGCGTCTACCTCGTCGACGGAGAATTGGTCGATCCATTCCCGGATCTGCGATTTGTAGTAGAAGACCTCACGGCTGAAGAGCCCGTTCTCGCCCGAGGGGATAAGCGGCGCTACCTGTCCGGGCGTACCCGAGAGCACCATCGAGAGGAAGGTGGAGTCGCATTCCCGGTATTCGTTATCGGTCCGTCGGTTGAACGAGAGCCCGGCATGGTCGAAAGCGTTACGGAGCGTATCGCTCCAATGCCCGTAATCACCCCCGATAGCGGTGGTGATGGTATCCGCCTCGGTCTCGAAAATGATACCGGTGCCGTCCGAATCGATGATATTTTGCAAGATACCCGTCCCGGTATTGTTGCCGGAGATGATAAACATACTGTTTTTAGGCATCTGGGGCATCTCCATCTTGGCTTTCTCCTTGCCTAAGGCATGATAGGCCGCCAAATCTTGGCGGTACTGTTTCATCGCTAGGTCCACTTGTTGGCGGATCTCCCGGTGGATAGGCTCGATAAACTTACGCAGCCACGCCATGATGCCCTTACCCGATGCGGGCGGAGCGATCACGAAGAGCTGGATACAGGGATAGATCCAATGCATCCCATAGAGGCAACGCACTGTCTTGCCCAAGGTGGCGCCTAGGGCGGTGAGAGCCGTGAGCAAAAGGATATCCCGCTGCTCGGCATTATCGGCGAAACCGAGGATGTTCCGTAGCAACGAGGGCCATGGATAGCCGGGTACCAGCCGTGGCAGGGAGGTGTAAGGCTCGCTGCCGATGTGGAGTGGGGCGTCGTTTGCCTCGGTTTCCCGATCGCTGGTCTCGTGGGCTTGATCTACCGTATCGGCTATATTATATGTACTCACACGTGTGTGTGAGGAAAAGGGTTTCGTGAAACCTTGAAACTTGAAACCTATTTCCACGCCCGCCAGCTTGGCCAAGTGGAAAGCGGTGCCCAGATGGACATTCTGGTTTCCGGTGCGCAAGGCACTGGAGAAAAGCTTGTTGGCGTGTAGGGCGTTGAACTTGGGCGATGGCTCGCAGAGACTGATGAAGTCGCTACGTCCTGCCTCCCCGCAATCGGTGGCGATGGCGAAAGCCAATTGTACATACTCGGCGTAAGTGGGGGCGATGTCGGCATGGGCCGCCCGTACCGCTTCTACTAGTTTGGAAAGATCGTTGTTCATGGTATGAATATTTTAGCGTTAGAATCATGAGACAAGAAACAGCAGCGGGCGATATCCTTGCCACAGGTATCCACCTCACCCTTGAAGGTGTCGGCATACAGGAGCTGTATGTAACTCATGGCCCATCGAACGGTCTCGTCTCCGGGTATGAAAAGTTTCACTCCAAGTCCTCCGGGGCTGACAAAGGCGAGGCGGGTCCCGAGATAGGGGTCCTCGAAGAGGTGGTCCCGGAGTTGTTCCGCCTCCTCGAGAGAGGCGAGATGGTCGATATCGATCACTACCAACCCCGAGGCGGAGATGAGAGCGTCGCTCTTACGACGGGAAAAAACGCCGTGGGGCGTTACGAACGGCAGTTGTCGCTGTTTGAGTTGGCGGTATTCCGCTACCCTGCCTTCCCTGATGAAGGCGCGTAATTCGTTGGTAACCGTTTCGAGAGATTTATCCTCGGTGATCCATCGGTACACTTCCCGTAGTGTACAGTTCCCAGTCGGAAGCGTGTTGGTGATGGGAGGAAGGAAGTAAGACATTTGTTGGTCCATATCAATAGGATTTCAGATTAATTTTCTAAAGCTATTGCTAATAATTGATTCTGCGTTTCAGCCTATAGGCTGAAATATTGGATGATTGTTTAATGAAAATTAGCATAGTATGAAGGAAAATTTAGATTTGAACCAGATTTTATTTGATGAGTTAGTGGAATTTCCACGTAAGCGGTTAGGAATCTCTATCCGTGAGTTTTGTGCGGAGGCCCACGTAGGCACCGCCACCTACAGCAAAGCGAAAAAAAAAGAGTATCAATCCCCAGAGTCTGACCCGCTTGGTACAAGAACTATGCGTAGAGATGGATGAACCGGAGTTCATGGGGTATGGGGCCGGGGCGCTCAAGGAGGTGTATAGGGCGATGAGGCGTGGAATGGAAAAATAGAGGGTTGAAAATTGATCGTTTAGGGAAATAACGTTATATTTGTCTTGACGAACCAATAAACAGAGACGAAGATGGAAGGGCGGCGATTATATCCGATAGGAATACAGACATTCTCCAAATTGAGAGAGGGGAATTATGTGTATGTAGATAAGACGGAATTGGTCTACCGAATGACACACGGTGCGTCTGGTTATATATTCTTGAGCCGTCCCCGCCGTTTCGGGAAGTCGTTGCTTACTTCTACGCTCCATAGTTATTTTGAGGGGCGAAAGGATTTGTTCGAGGGCTTGGCCATCGAGCACCTGGAGAAGGAGTGGACAAGCTATCCGGTGCTTCATTTCGACATGAGCACGGCAAAGCATATGGACAAGGATCGGCTTCTGAGTGAGCTGGAGAGGAAATTGTATGGTTACGAGCAGATATACGGACGTGATGAGAGCGCTATTTATACGAACCAACGTCTGGAAAGTCTCATCCAACGTGCCTACGCCCAGACCGGTCAAAAGGTGGTTGTCTTGATCGACGAGTACGACGCTCCCTTGCTGGACGTGGTGCATGAGGAGAAGGAGCTGCCGAAGCTTCGCGACGTGATGCGTAACTTCTATAGTCCGCTGAAAGCCTGCGATCCTTATTTGCGTTTCGTATTCTTGACAGGTATCACGAAGTTCTCTCAATTGAGCATCTTCAGCGAGTTGAACAATATCAAGAATATCAGCATGCTCCCGGAGTACGCCTCGCTCTGTGGCATCACGGAGGAGGAAATGCGTGAGCAGATGGGCGAGGATATCGGTCGTTTGGCCGACAACCTCGGCGTTACTCCGGAGGGTGCCTTGGGAGCCTTGAAATCGAATTATGACGGTTACCATTTCACGTGGCCCTCGCCCGATATATACAATCCGTTCAGCCTGTTGAACGCCTTGACCGACAGTAAACTAAATTCCTATTGGTTCGGTAGCGGTACGCCCACCTATTTGATCGAGATGCTGAACAAGTATCACGTGAAACCCCAGCAAATAGGCGCACGCAAGGTTTTGGCAGAGTCGTTTGACGCACCCACGGAACGGATGGTCGATATTACGCCATTGCTCTATCAGAGTGGTTACATCACGATAAAGGATTATTCCTCGCTCACGAATTTGTACACGCTCGACATCCCAAACAAGGAGGTACGTATGGGATTGATGAAGAGTTTATTGCCCAATTATTTGCATCAATACACAGCGGATGGACTTACTACAGTAGCCCTTCTTTTCGAGGCGATCTCTGGAGAGCGGATGGACGATGCCCTGCGTCTGTTGCAGACCTTCCTGTCCACCATCCCCCAATGTGACAATACGGATTACGAGGGCCATTATCAGTCCTTGCTTTACACGATCTTCAGCCTGCTAGGAATGTATGTGGACGTGGAAGTCCGTACCCCGAAAGGCCGTGTGGATATGGTGATGCGCACACCGACAACACTCTATGTCGTGGAATTGAAGTTAAACAAGACCGCGGATATAGCCCTTGAGCAAATCAATTTGCGCAATTACCCGGAGCGCTTCGCCCTTTGTGGGTTGCCGATCGTAAAGGTTGGGATTAATTTTGATAGTGGGCGGCATACGTTGGGGGATTGGGTTATTGAGGGTTCTATGTCTTGTTGAAAGTTACAGGTTACTCTAGTCTGATAAAGATGTTTTATCTTCGTGCGGAAGATGTATCATCTTGTTGATGTAAGGTGTATCATCTTATCGTTGTAAGATGTATTATCTTTCAGAGGTATCAGGCTTACGGAAACGAAGGGACTCCTAATCGAATTGCGTACCTGTTGGACAGAGGACAGTCAAAGAATTCAGAATTTAGAAGTCAGTATTATACAGAAGCCCTTAATTATCTGAATTGATTCTGGAAAGAGATATTTGCTTTCTTTATAGCCTTTTTAATCACAATCAAATCGTATGAATGTTCCCAAAATCGACATAATTGTACCAGTGTATAATGTCGAACCATATTTGAGAAAATGTGTTGATTCTTTATTGAATCAAACTTATGATGATTATATAATCTCTTTGGTAGATGATGGTTCTCCTGATGAGTGTCCTGTCATCTGTGATGAATATGCAATCAACTATCCGGAAAAAATCAGGGTTTATCATAAGCAGAATGGAGGATTATCAGATGCGAGGAATTATGCGGTAGAAAGATCAAAATCGGAGTTTGTGATTTTTGTGGATTCCGATGATTGGGTATCGGAGCGTTTTATTCAGAATCTAGTTGAAGGACTCACCTCTAGTGAAATTGATATGGTGGTTTCTCCATATTACAGAGCAACAGAAACTTCGGAAGGATTTTCTATATATTTTAATATGTCAACAAAAGCTCCTTGCGCAATGGAAATGGAAGAGGCTTTAGTGGAGTTGTGTAAAGAAAAATATTATGGAAATCATGCATGGTCTAAACTTTTTCGTTTAGGTTTACTTAAGGCGTATCCTTATCCAAAGGGTAAATATTATGAGGATTCTTATACTACATATAAACATATAGCTCATTCAAGGTTGGTGTCGTATGTTTCTACTCCTGGATATTATTATCTTCAACGTAAGGGGAGTATCGTACGTTCTGAATTTCAGAGAAAGCATCTTGATGTTATTTATGCAACCCAAGAAATGGTAAAGTATATGATTGACAATCATTTTTCTCGGAAAACTGTTTCGTTTGGGGTTTATAAATTATTAAGAAATGCCCATGCTACATTTATTCATGCTAAGAGAGAGCAAGATTTTGATATAATTTATGATGAGATATTTTTGATTTTGAATCAATATAAGGAGTATTTTCCTATTATTAATCAATCGTTGAAAGAAGCGATGATTCATAAACTGATGATGTCTTGTCGTTTATTGTATCATTTTATGATTCTTTATAAAAAAGAATGACCATTATTAATGGTTTGATTGTAATTGATTGATTTTGAGTTATATTTGATTATATGGTAAGATTAAAGCAATATATAGGGTTTGGACTGTATTTGACATTGAACATGTTTTTTATATTGTTTTTTTTGATAGTTCAATCTGACTTTATAATAAGTGGTCTTTTTTTGGTGTGGGCAAATATAACTGTGTATGCTGTAAGAGACTTGAAATCAAAAGGTATGCTGTTTGCCTTTTGTGTGGCTTTTTTTTCGTTTCTTATGGGTAGGCATTTGTTATCTTATTATTTTAATTATGAAGTAGAGGTCTTTTCTGAGGAGATTAATACACATGCGGAATTATGTATATTGCTGAGCTTATTGACTGTTTTTTTTTCTTATATATTTTTTTATGTGCGTAATAGGAGAAAGAATAAACAGAGTCATGCTGAATATGTTTTACCTGATAGATATATAAAAATTATACGCAAATATTCTCTTAGAATATTTTGGGTTGCTTTTGTATTCTCTGTGATATATGCGATTTTTATTGTAGTTTTGGTACATACGATAGGCTATTTGGCTAGCTATACGGTCGAAGGAAAGGAGATGATGAGAGGCAATTATTTATTGTTGACACTCAATAGGATAGAACAGGCTCTTCCTGTTGCTTTTTGTTGTTATCTAGCGACATTTCCTGAAAGAAAGTCGTGTAATAAAATCTGTATGTTCTATTTTTTATACTTGGCTCTTACGTTGTTGGGAGGGCAAAGAGGCCCATTCATATTGGGAACCCTATTTTTGATGATATATTATTTTTACCGGAATAAGAGAGAAGGTGAAATATGGATAAAGAAAAGTTGGATAAGGATGGGGTTGATAGCATTTCCTTTTTTACTTGTCGGATTAGGGATTTTTTCTAAAATACGAACTGGAGATAAGATCGAATTTAGTAATGTGGGTGATTCTATTGTGGATTTTGTGTATAATAACGGAGTAAGTGTTAATGTAATAAAAAGATCTTATGAGTTAGATTCTCGCTTAAGATCAGATCGATTTTATTCATTACATTTTCTTCATGATGGTGTATTTGGATTAGTTTTTGGTTCTGATGGCGCAGGTAATAATGCGGATAAGGCTACCGAGGGTTATCACCTTGCTCATGCGCTTCCATACTTAATGTTCCGTGATAAATATCTTGAAGGGGCAGGAACAGGTACAAGCTATATAGCAGAGTTGTATCATGATTTTGGTTATATTGGAATAGTGCTTGGAAATGTGATTTATGGATTTCTGTTGGCCTCATTAGCTAAGTTAGATAAAAATAAACCCTTTAATACATCGGTTAAACTTTTGATTATAACTCGGCTTCTTTGGGCACCACGTGGAGGATTTACTGAATTTATTACGATATTATCTCTTCCTGCTACAATTTTTATATATGTCGCTGTTTTTTTGGGTGCATTTTTAGTGTTTAGTATTCCACGGAGACGTTATACTAAATTGGGTGTTGGATAAAAATAATTTTTAATTTTAATAGTTGTGAATGTTTCTGAAAACAACAGGCGTATTGCTCGTAATACGTTACTACTTTATGGAAGGAAAGCTGTAACCATGTTGATTGCGCTATATTCATCAAGAGTATTGCTGCAATATTTGGGAATTGATGATTTTGGTTTATACGGACTTATTGGTAGTATAATTGCTGTTTTTACGTCACTCAAATCAACATTCGCCGCATCTGTTCAGAGATTTCTAAATGTAAATAAGGAAGAGAGTATCGCAAGGAAAAATGAAATCTTCTGCATGGGGATGATCATTCATGTGTTAATTGCGGTTGTCTTTATTCTATTAGCAGAGATTGGAGGTGCGATATTGCTCCCTAATCTTAATTTGAATACTGAAAAACTAATAGTTGCAGGATGTATACTTCGTTTTACTATCTTGTCGGCAGCAGTTTCTATAATTACAGTTCCTTTTGATGCACTTGCTATGGCAAATGAGAAATTTGATGCCTTGGCAGTTATTTCTATTATAGATTCTGTTTTGCGTCTTTGTGTGATATTTATTTTGTCATTTAGTCCGATTCAGAGGGTCGTTTTTTATGCAATATTACTTTTATGTGTAACTATTGTACATATTCTTATGATAGGGGGGTATTGTTATAAAACTTTTAAGGATACAGTGAAATTTCATTTTGTAATGGATAGAGTTTTATTTAAGCGAATGACCTCTTTCGCAGGATGGAATTTTTTTGGTAATTTAGGATACTATCTAACAAGTGAAGGTGTGAATTTTATTCTTAATATATTTGGTGGAATAGTCGCTAATGCTTCACGTACAATCTCTTATCAAGTGAAAAACGCATTACAGACTTTGGTGAATGATATAACTGTTGCTTTTCAGCCTCAGAGTATGATGGCTTTTTCAACAGATAAACAACGTTTTTATAATCTTCAATTTTTAGCGACAAAAGCAAGATTTGCTATATGCATAGTTTTGGGGTTCCCTTTATTTTTATTCATTCCTGAGATTTTGCAAGTTTGGTTGGGAAAACAACCGGAAGGAGCAGCGACCTTTATAAGATGTATTCTATTGTTTGTGGTCATACGTTGTTGGCATGATGCTATTGATACAACCTTTAAATCGGCTGCACGTATGCGAAATTATCAAATATGTGAAATGTCTATTATGCTATTTAACTTACCTGTATCTTGGCTTATGCTTCATTTGAAATTGCCTCTGTATAGTGTGTTTATAACAATGTCGGTTATTGAATTTGTAAATCTGATAGCAATAATGGTATTGGCATATAAAGAGTTGGGTTTTATGATAGGGGATTATATTAAGAAAGTAATTGTACCTTCGGTATTTATAATTTGTATCATGGGTATAATATTTCTAAGTTATTCTTTTTTTGATATACGCCTTTATGGGTGGACAGAGATGTTGCTTTTTTTAATAGTTACATTTATTGTTGCGATTGGTTTGATTTTTATGATCTTGTTTTCTCAGATTGAACGAGAGAAGTTAATAACTATAATGAAGCGTATATAATATTACTTTGGATGAAAAGTGAATTTGTTATGACTAATATGAAAAATCTAGCAAACTTTTAAATTATAGAGCTTTGATTGTTTCTATAGGTGATTGAAGTGAGGGTTAACCTAGTTGAAATATTAGTTTTTTTACAGTAATTCAAAATGTTTGTTTTAATTATTTCCCGAGGATTTCCGTCTTTACAAGATGTAATGATCGGAAATTTTGAGGCAGATCAAGCAAGAGCATTGTATGCTTTAGGACATAAGGTTGTCGTATTGAGTATAGACAGACGCCTTAAAGCTCATGATAGACATATTGGTTTTAATCATAGAGTTATTGATGGAATAGATGTGTACAATTTCTATATGTTTCCAATGCCGATAAAGACTATGTATAAATTGGGTTATTTTTATATAGTCCAAATGGTAAGATTTTTGTATAGGATTATTCTACGTAATCATGGTAGGCCTGATATTATACATGCGCATTATCTATATACCATGCCTATAGCTTTGAAATTGAAAGATTTATTTAATGTACCGTGTGTGGGAACTGAGCATTGGAGCTTTTTAGGAAAAAGCGTTATGCCGGTTTTTGTTAGATTTTATGCAGAAAGGATATACCACCGATTGGATGCGCTTATTACCGTTTCAAATAGTCTGGGAATGAATATTCGTAAACAATTTGGGGTAAAGAGTTGTGTCATCCCGAATATGTTGGATGTATCAAAATTTAATATCAACGCTCAAAGTAAATTTAATAGGGGCAAAGCAAATTTTTCTTTTATATCTGTTGGTGCACTTGTTGATGGAAAGTGCTTTGATTTATTGCTTAAGGCATTTTCTAGGTTGAAGTTTGAAAATAAATATTTGACTATTGTTGGCGATGGACCTAAAAAGCATTATTTGAAAAATTTGATTATAGAATTAGGTATTGAAAAATGTGTGGAATTTACCGGGAAATTGAGTAGGGAAGAAATGTTGCCTAAGCTATCTTATTCAAATGTTTTTGTTTTACCGTCAAATTCTGAAACATTTGGGGTCGTTTATATTGAAGCTATGGCTTTAGGATTACCTGTTATTGCTACTAAGTGCGGTGGCCCTGAAGATTTTGTTGATTCTTCTAATGGTTTATTAATTGAACGGAATAGTGAAGAACGATTGGTTGATGCTATGGAATATATGTACAAACATTATAATGAGTATAAGCGGGAATCTATAAGTGGAAGTGTGATAAATAGATATTCTCCTAGTAAAATCGCTAGACAGATTGAGCTTTTATACATGGAATGTCTGGGTAAGTGATATTTTACAAGATTATATGTGCCTTGATACTTTTTGTATAAGTGCTATAATACCTATATTTATTGTTATAATAGATGAAAAAAATAATGATTTTAGGAGCAAGCATCCTCCAGCTTCCTGCAATTAAAAAGGCGAAGGAAATGGGATTGGATGTGATTGCTGTAGACATGGATCCGGATGCTGTCGGGTTTAAAGAAGAAGGGATAACGAAATTGCAGATTAGTACGATAGATACTCCCCGAATTGTAGAGGCTGCTCGTGCTTATCAAATAGATGGGATAATGACGCTTGCTTCCGATATGCCTATGCAAGCGGTTGCTACGGTGTGTGAAGAGTTGGGATTAATAGGTATTACCCCTCAAACTGCTCTTAATGCGACAAATAAGGCGGAAATGCGTATGTGTTTTAAAGCGCATGATGTTCCTATCCCTGAGTTTTATATAGTTAGTGAGCTTGATGAATTTATGGAGGCGACTAAGCATTTTACGACTAAATTTATAATAAAGCCTGCTGATAATTCGGGGAATCGTGGGGTGAAACTTATAACAGATATAGCGGATGAAAAGGTCTTGATCCAAGCTTTTAATTATAGTAAGAAGTATAGCAGGGATGGACGAGTTCTACTTGAGGAGTACATGGAAGGCGATGAGTTTAGCGTAGAGACAATGAGTGTTGATGGTGTATGCCATGTGATTCAAGTTACGGATAAGTTGACTTCTGGTGCGCCCTATTTTGTGGAAATGGGACATACGCAACCCTCCATGTTCGCAGAAGATATTAAGATGAGGATAGCGGAAGTCGCAAAAGCAGGGATTAAAGCATTAGGTATCGATCATGGTCCTTCGCATACGGAAATAAAACTTACGTCTACTGGGCCTAAGATAGTCGAGATAGGAGCAAGATTGGGGGGAGACTGTATTACGACTCATCTTGTCCCATTATCAACAGGTATTAATATGGTAGAGGCTAATATACGTATAGCTTTAGGAGAATATACTGATTTGAAAAGTAGATTTAATAGAGGTGCAGCAATTCGTTTTATCCAATCTTCAGTGGGAGTTATTAAATCAATAAAAGGTATAGATGCTGTGAAAAAAGATTCGAATGTTATAGAATTTGTATTATTGAAAAGAGTAGGTGATAAAATTTCAGAAATACGTAATAGTTTGGATCGTATAGGCTACGTTATAACACAAGGAAATACTCGTGAAGAAGCTGTAAGATTCTGTGAACAAGCTGTCGAAAAGATTCAATTCGAAATGGAGTAAATCATGTATAAGAATTTCTTTAAACGTTTATTTGATATTATAGGTGCGCTTTCGGCTATACCATTTGTCCTTCTTATAAGTTTGTTTGTTGGTTTGGCTATTTATATAGAAGATAGGGGAGATATATTTTATCTTGCTTCCCGGCGCGGTCGTTATGGAGAGATATTTAAGATGTTTAAGTTTCGTTCGATGAAAATGAATGCTCCGGATATCCGTAACTCAGATAATTCCACCTATAATTCACCTGATGATCCGAGGATTACTAAAGTGGGTAGATTTATCCGTAAAACGTCTATTGATGAATTACCTCAGTTTTTTAATGTCTTGATTGGAGACATGAGTTTTATCGGACCAAGGCCTGTGACTACGGATCGACCGCTGGAGGAGTATGATGAGAAGCGAAAGATACGGCTGGAGGTACGTCCTGGAATTACAGGTTATTCGCAAGCTTATTTCCGAAATTCCATTTCTAATGAGGAAAAATTGGAGAAGGATGCGTTCTATGCTCGAAATGTGACTTTTGGGGGTGATCTTAAAATCATTTTTGCGACAGTTAATACAGTCGTTTTCCGTAAAAACATATATAATAAGAAGAATCGATAATGAATGTGAAAGGTAAACGCTTGCTTATATTAGGAGCTGGGCGTGGGCAAATAGGGCTGTATAAGGCGGCTCGTGAAATGGGGGTGGTAAGTATTGCGGGAACGATGCCGGACAATGGTCCCCCTTGCATACCCTTGGCTGATGAGGTGTGCTATATGAATATCCTTGATCCGGATGAGGTGGAGAGTAAAACAGCTGATTTACGATTTGACGGCGTGGCAACTTGTTGCTTGGATCGTGGCTTGAAAGCTCTTGGACGGTTATGTGATACATGTGCATTACCTGGATATTCGGAGGAAGTAGCGGAGCTTTGTAATGATAAATCAAAAATGAAACTTCGATTCAGTGAGTATGGTGTAAATACGGCCCCATTTAAACAAATATATACGGATGAGGCGTTATTAGACGCTATAGATAAGGTTGGTGGATATCCTGTGATTATTAAGGCTACGGATTTAGCGGGTAGTCAAGGTATTTATAAAGCCGTTAATAAAGAAGAGGCTTTTGATGGATTTTGTAAAGCGATGAGTGCTACTCGGGTTGACTATGTGCTTGTGGAGAAATTCTTGCAGGGACGTGAGTTTGGGGCACAGGCATTTATCTCTAATGGTGAAATCCTTTTTGTTATGCCTCATGGTGATATACTTTATCAGGCAGATACGGCAGTTCCTGTAGGACATTATGTCCCTTATGAATGTTCGGATATACTTCGTGAAAAAATAAGGAAAGAAGCCGAAATGGCTATCAAAGCTATGGGACTTAATAATTGCGCTGTTAATATCGATTTTATAGAAGAAAATGGTGTAATATATGTGTTGGAATTAACGGGTCGTATCGGAGCCAATTGTTTGCCTGAACTTGTAAGTATTCATTATGGCTTAAATTATTACCAGATGGTGATTGCAGCAGCGCTGGGCATTGATCCAAAAGAAATATGGAATGGACGTAAAGAAGGTGAGGCGGGTTTGTCAAGAATGATAATTTCTCCAGAAAGAGACGGTATTTTAGAAGACATGCGATATGTAGGTGAAAGGGACTCTTTTATTTATGATTTGACATTCTTTGTGCGTCCCGGTTCTGAGGTGAAAAGATTTGCCAATTCAAGTCATTGTTTGGCTCAAATAGTAGTGAAAGGGCAGGATTTAAAAGAATGTGAAGAGCGAATGGAAGCGGTTGTTTCTAAAATTGATATGAAGTTAAAATGAGGATCTCATTTCTCTGTGAGATACGAAAAATAGAAGATTAAAATTATTTCTTATGAAGAAAGTTCCTTTTTCTCCTCCTGATATAACTGAGAGTGAGGTTAATCTAGTATCAGAGGCTCTTCGTTCCGGTTGGATCACCACGGGGCCTAAAACAAAAGAATTTGAGAGATTAATTGCCATGTGCTGTCAGACGGAGCAAGCTGTATGCTTGAATTCGGCTACGGCTTGTATGGAGTTGATATTGCGTGTTTTGGACGTTGGGCCAGGAGACGAGGTGATTACTTCCGCTTATACGTATACCGCTACCGCAAGCGTAACTTGTCATGTAGGGGCAAAGGTTGTCATGGTAGATACCGCTCCTGATTCGTTTGAGATGGATTATGATAAGTTGGCAGATGCGATCACGGAGAAGACAAAGGTGGTTCTGCCTGTTGATCTTGCCGGTGTGGTTTGTGATTATGATAAGATATTCGCTGCCGTAGAGAGCAAGAAACATTTGTTTTCGCCAGCGAACGATATCCAGAAGGCGTACGGTCGGGTTATCGTACTTGCGGATGCCGCTCATGCTTTTGGTGCCAAATGGCATGGAAAGATGTGTGGTGAGATCGCTGATTTTACTTCGTTTTCCTTCCATGCCGTGAAAAACCTTACGACAGCAGAGGGAGGTGCGTTGACTTGGAGAAATCATGATGGGGTTGACAACGAGTCTCTTTATAAACAGTTTCAATTGCTTTCCCTTCATGGGCAGAACAAGGACGCGCTTGCTAAAACGAGGTTGGGGGCATGGGAGTATGATATTGTCGCTCCGTATTATAAGTGTAATATGACGGATGTGATGGCGGGTATTGGTCTTGCGCAGTTGAAGCGTTATCCGGAAATGCTGTATCGTCGTCGTCAGATTATTGAGAGGTATAATGAAGGACTGAAGGGGCGCAATGTGCAGGTCTTGGATCATTTTGGTGATGACCATTCTTCGAGTGGGCATTTGTATCTTGTACGTTTGCTTGGTGAGGATGTGGAATATCGAAATGCTGTGATAGAACGGATGGCTGAACGTGGGATCGCTTGTAACGTACATTATAAACCTTTACCGATGATGACAGCCTATAAAAATTTAGGTTTTGATATCGTAGATTATCCGAATGCTTACAACCAATACCATAACGAGATTACTCTTCCTTTGCATACCAGTCTTACGAATGAGGACGTAGAGTATGTGATCTCTAATTTTGTTGATATTATTACCCAATAAAATAATCAATCGATTTGAAACGTTTTTTTGATGTTGTAGCCAGCGGGATAGGACTTATCTTGCTTAGTCCTCTATTTATCATTTTGACAATTTGGATTAAGTGTGATTCTACCGGATCAGTTTTTTATAGGCAAATTCGTGTAGGACGTAACAATCGAGATTTTCAGTTGCTTAAATTTCGAAGTATGCGTGTAGGTTCTGATAAGAAGGGACTTATTACCGTAGGAGGGCGTGATCCACGGATTACACGGTCTGGTTATTATATCCGTAAGTATAAATTGGATGAGTTTCCTCAATTGATCAATGTACTCAAAGGGGATATGAGTTTGGTAGGTCCTCGGCCCGAGGTACGTAAGTATGTTGATCTGTACACGGCTGAACAACGGCGTGTGTTGGCAGTTAGACCGGGTATTACAGATTATGCGTCTATAGTGTATATGGATGAAAATAGATTACTTGGACAATCCTCAAATCCCGACAAAACTTATGTTGAGGATATTATGCCGGCGAAAATTAAACTTAATATGAGATATATTAATCATCCTACATTGTTTGAGTACTTTAAGCTGATATTTCTTACGATTTTTAAAATAGCTAGATAAAAAAGATCGATTTTGTTTTTATGTGAAATGTTATCGGGAGAGTTGGTGTAAGAACCGGCTCTCCCTTTTTTTATTTCTATCGAACGCTTGCGTTTAAAAGGCGATCGCCACCTCCGCACCGATCTGGAAGGGCTTACCCAGTTGGATAAACGGATTCCCGAATGACTCGAAATAAAATGCAGAGTAATGGGTGTTCGTTATATTACGGCTCCATAGGTTTACGTTGACGATACCTTTGCGTACGCCTACCTTTGCGTTCACCGTTCCGTAGAATTTCTGGTAGATGTCGTTTCGCTCGGTCCAGAAGATCTTTCCGACACCGCTGAATTGGGCGGAGGCGGAGAATTGGTCTATCCATGCGTTACGGAACAGGCGGGTGTATTGCAGTCCTACGTTGAAGGTATGACGTGGGGTATATGGGATGAAGTTGTTCTTGAAATCCTCTTTCCCATTGTTGTAATCCCGGAACGTAGCATGGGTGAAACCGTAATTAACGTCGGCGGTTAGCCCATCGATGATGCGGGCACGCAAGGAGGCCTCTATACCGTAGCTTTTGGCTTTCCCGGCGTTGGTGAGGATACGGCCGTTGCCGCTGTTCACGAATTTGGTCAACTGCACGTCTTGAATGTCCATATAGAAACCTGTTAATTCTGCGCTTAGGCGTTGGAATAGCAACTCGCTACGGATACCGATCTCGTAGTTCCAGCTTTTCTCCGGTTTGTAGGCGGCTACTTCCTCGATGGGGGTAGGTTCTTTGACCTCGATCGGCATCATGTCCTTGAAAGCGCTCATCATATCGTATTGCATCTGGCTTTGCATCACGTCTGCCGACATTTGTACGTTGTAGCCCCCGGTCTTATAACCTTTCGCTACCGATACGTAAGTGAACGTGTTTGGTGAGCATTCGTACTTTAAAGATATTTTCGGAAGTACTTGCCAGAAGTCTTGGGAGACACTGGCGTCCATCACGGTGGTTGGGATCGGGAAAAGTTTCTCTATGTCGATAACCGGTCCGTTTTCTACGAAGCCGAACCCCATTCTCATCTTAGCCTCAGAATTGTAATCCATCTTTTGCTTCTCGTAATCCAAGCGGATACCGGCGGTAATTGACAGACCTTCCGTGAACAGATTGTTATAAGTGGATTGGTGATACAATGCAAGACCGTAAGAAGGGGTGTCGAAAGAACCCGGAATATAAAGATGATCGTCCAGTATTTTTAGATAGGGCATCTTAGGGTGATCTTTCTTCAATTGATCGAATACGGGCTGGAGAACGGTCTTAATTCCGTCTTCCTTGAAATCGACCGGGCCGTCCGTATGTAGATCATCGTAGAAACCGTAGAGTCCGAAGGACCATTGGTAATTATTCCTCGTGTTGCTCTTGATCGCCAATTCCTCGCTGAAAGCGTTTTGCTTTTGCTTTTGGTTGAGGGTAAAGATCGAGAGAGGGGAGAAGTCTTGATCCATCTTCATGTCATCCTTGAAATATTGATGACCGGTGGTGCTGCTCAGTATCACGTGCTCATTCCGGTATTCGAGGGACAGGTTATTGGCGATGACCGTCCGTTTATAAGAGCTGGGATCGTTGATATTGATAGGATTTACATACTTGTGATCGGTATTTCCGGTTCCGATGAACATACCATATGGAAACGCTCCTTGATCCGTATAATCTACGGAAAGGGAGTAGGAGGTACGGAAGTTTGGATTGAAGCGACCTTCTAACTTGAATCGGCCGCCTACATTGTCTTCCTTATCGATCTTTTTCCCATCGTAGGCATTGGTGTAGAAGCCGTCGCTATGGTCATAGTAAGCGGCAGCGGTGAATCCGATGGTCTCGCTCAACTTAGCATAATGAGAGGCCTTGACTTTATATTGCCCGTAGCTTCCGGCCGATAGGGAGAGTTTCTTTCCTTGGTAATCGAACGGGGAGATGGTATAGATATTTACGATGCCCCCCATGGCGTTACGACCATACAAGGTTCCTTGCGGCCCTCGTAATACCTCGATGCGTTGGATATCGGTCAGCTCGAAATCGAAGGTGCTTTTATCCAGATAAGGCACGTTGTCTACATATAAGCCCACGGATTGTCCGCTACTTCTGGCTCCGATACCGCGGATATAGATGGCCGAGGTTAGTTTTGCCCCATAATCCGGCATGTATAGATTCGGGACAAAAGAACTTATATCCTTTAATGCGTCGATCTGCCTGCCGGAGATCATTTGCGGGGAAAGGATTGATACGGAACCGGGTAACGTACGGAGGTTATTTGTCTCCTTCGTGGATGAGGTCACGATTACCTCACCCATGTTATAGGTTTTTATCGTGTCGTTCTCGTTAGCCTTGATATTCTCGGCGTATACATTTTGCAGCCCCAACGCACCTAGGGCGATGATACCTAAGTAGTGTCTCTTCATCGAATTTCTTTTGTTAGTATATTTTTTCAATCGCGAAGAAACGGTAAAGAAACAGGATGGTCAATCACTAGATGTAGTGATTTTGAAAGCTGGTTTGTTGGCTTCGCTATAGTTCGATATCGTCACCTGAGATGATCCCGTTCATGATGGCGTAGAAGGTGAGGCCGGAAACGGTCTTGATGCCCAGCTTGGCGGTGATGTTCTTACGATGGGTGAGGACGGTGTTCAAGCTGATGTTCAGCTTATCGGCGATCTCTTTATTCGTGATGCCTTTTACGATCAGTTGAAGTACGTCTACCTCACGGCTGGATAGGTCCTTGTTGTTTTCGGTAGTGGTGTTGCCGGAGCTGTCGCTCGTAAATAATTGTTGCAATTGCTCGATAATGGTCTCTTGGGAGGAACGTAACGTGATACGGTTCGTAGACGAGAGCGCCCCGTGTTCTTCGGTGCTGTCGATGAGGAGGGCGGTCTTGTTTCTTCTCGGGAGGAAGAAATCTGCGTTGAGCACAAGGGTATCTGAATCGGTGAAATAGTAATCGTAGGTGTCGCTTCCTGTGGAGGAAAGCATCTCGAAATTTGGAAAATAGCAAACCTCTACCGGGGGGAAGTAGTCGGTCAGCAAGCTTTGCAGCCCAATACTTCTTAGGGTATCAGACAGTATGATCGCTATTTGTTTGTTTCGATGCATTTCAGATCGTTAGATACATAATTTTTCCATGGCCGAGACCATGGGGGTAAGGATTCGATACCGGATCCGGTTGTGTTGTTTGATGTCTTTCTCCAGACTACAGACGGAGAAGAGGACGGCATAACATAAATTCTCGTCGTAATCTCCCGAAAGATGCTTGACCATGATACTTTTTAAGTCGGCTAAAAGGGCCTCGATGGTATCTTCCGTACGTTGCTCGGAGGTGATTTGCAATCCATCGATCGTTCGCGCCGGTTCTTTTCCCAGCTTTTTACTTAACGACATGCAGTAGGGGAACCATATCTTATCATCTTTCTCAATGCGGGCGATGAGTTCTTCCTTGAATGAGGAGAAGAAGCGTCCTATCAATCCAAGAGTAGGATTGCCGGGCGTACTCATCGAGATAAAGGAACCTAGATGGCGTTCTATATTGGGGAGCTGATAACGTAAATAGTATTGGTTCGTCTTTGTCAGGTAATCAATAATCTGCGATGTATGGAAAGTTTGTAACTTCTTCTCCGGAAAATACTCCTCGTTGAGGAAGGTATTGATCACTGTCAATAAAAAGTCCGTATCCAGCGAATGTTCTTCACAGAGCGTCTTCACCGATTTGTCGCCAAGCCCGAGACGAATCCCAAACCGGTTGATTACGGGAATGAGTGAGGGGTGTTCTTCCACCACCTCACTCAATTGCATATTTGGGTATACTAAAGGCATCTTATCAAGCTTGTTCCCATTGTTCACGTAATAACTTGACGGCGGCGGGGACTACCACGTTACGGTCTCCCTGACATCCGCACTCGAAACTTACGTAGTTGTTATAACCAATCATTTTCAATCCCTTGAAGCCATTGATATAGTTATCGGCATCTCCATCCTCACCCGGCATGCTGCGACGTTTGCGGCTGGCCACGTGTACGTGTTGGAGATACTCTCCACCGGAGATAAAGGCTCCCATATCAGAGGTCTCTTCCCATGTCATATGCCAGAAGTCGCCCATGCAACGTACACCCGGATTATTGATATCCCGGCATAAAGAGGCGGCGTCGGCTACTTGACGTAGATAAAAACACTCTTTTCGGTTCAAAGGTTCAAAGATGACGCTAGTCCCATGCTGGGCGGCGAAAGTTCCCATCTCGTTGAATTGCTCGCAAAGGAAATCCCGTGTCTCCATCGTATGAGGCAAGGCGGGGACTTGACCATTAAAGGCAGGAACGATAATCACGCCCGTAGAACCTAATTCACCGGCTGCGGCGATGATCTCTTTCATCGTATCCATGCATTCCTTGCGGATGGCTGGATCGGTAGAAAGAATAAAGCCTTTGAAGCCGGCGCAAATGGCACTCACTTTGATATTACGTCCGTTTAAGGCCTGCTTGATCTCGTTTACCCGGCTGGCTAATCCTCCGCCACCCGGCTCAAAACCTACAACGCCCAACTTCTCCATAAAATCAAGTTTCTCGTTCAAACTTTCACCCGGGGCGATTCCCTCTTGGAAAGAAAGCTTTAATTCAAGGTCCTTGCCGGGCTTGTCGCTCCCTTTTTCTCCTTTGGCAGTGTTTGCCGACTTGGAAGAGCAGGAGGCCAAGGCCGTACTTCCTACCGCTAAAGCAGCGCCGGATAAGGAGGTTCTTAAAAAGTTTCTTCTATTTAATGTCATAAACAGTCTGGATTATTTCTTGTCGATTGGTTTACCCGGAACAGGAACGACGAAGCCGCTCATATCCATCTTTCCTAAGTTCAAATCTTTCGGAGTGTAATCCAATGCTGAGGCAGTCATGGCATCCCAAGTGGTCTCGGCACCCGTGTAAGCGGACTCACGACCCATGATTGCGGCCATATTGGAGATAGCAGTCTCAGAAGCTTGCTCGATTTGTTTACCACCACGGATGCAGTTGATCCAGTTTACATGCTCTAATGTATACGGGTCAGTTTGCTTGAAGTTCGCTTTTTCGGCCTCACTATCATATTTCCAGATAACGTTTCCTGCCAAATCCTTGATCTCCATCGTGTCACTGCTCCATGATCCCTTGGTTCCTTGGATGAATTCGCTTACATTATTTGCACAACCATCTATCTGGCGGCACATACTATGCATATGGATACCATTTTCCATTGTGAAATCAACGCTGAAGTTATCATATTGGTCGCCAGTGATACGACGGTGGCGAGAACCGAAACCTACAGCCTTGACTGGTTTCAATCCGCTGAACCAAGTGAATACATCTATATTATGTACGTGTTGCTCTACGATATGGTCGCCGGAAAGCCATTTCCAGTTTACCCAGTCTTTGATCATATATTCGCAATCGTTCCATCCCGGTTGACGATCCCGATACCAAAGCATATTCTGATTCCAGTAAACCGTACCGCCCGTGATCTCACCGATCAATCCTTCCATGATCTTCTTGTAAGACTCGACATAACTGCGTTGGTGATGGCGTTGAGTACCGGTTACGACACATAAGTTCTTTGCCGCAGCTTGTTTTGCGGTAGCCATAATGGTACGGTAACCAACCGGATCAACACAGATAGGTTTCTCTAAGAAGGAATGTTTGCCCTTTTCTGTGGCGTATTGGAAATGAACTGGACGGAATACGGGAGGAGTGGCGACGATCACTACATCTACACCGCTATCAATCACTTGTTTGTATGCATCCAAGCCGACGAAACGTTTATCAGCCGGTACATCAATTCCTTTCTCATCTTTTAATTTCTTTGCCAAATCATCGACACGTTCTTGGAACGTATCGCCTAAAGCCACGATCGTAACGCCGTTCGCAGCGTTCAAGAAGTTAAAAGCGGCTCCGGAACCACGTCCGCCACAACCGATTACACCAGCTTTTAGTTCTTTTCCATCAGTCGCCAGATCTGGTAATTCGGGCACGTAATAAGTACCGGGTTCTTTCAAAGGCTTTATTGCGTTCGCACTTTCACCTCCACCACAAGAAGTTAATACACCAACTGTACTACCTGTTCCAATTGCTCCAAGCGCACCCGCTAGGGCTGAACTTTTCAGAAATGATCTTCTGCTAATGCTGTTCTCTTTTTTCATGATATTATTTTTTAGACACTATTTATTAGGTTCACATACAACACGGAAACCGATTCCTCTGATATCGGAGTACCACCAGATACTCTTCGGTTGTTGCGGATCGGTTTTTAACCAAGCTTCATGTTTGGTATAATCACGGGAAGCGCAGCGAAGATCTGCCGCATCGGAGGTGTAATTACCGCCTCTCACTACCCACTCAGTACCTTCGGTAACCAATGGATCTGTGGCGCTACTTCCGCTTTTAGCGTAAGCTTCAGGATCATACTTGTCGGCACAATATTCCATTACATTACCCAACATATTCTTTAAACCAAAGGGATTGGCTTTTACTAAATCCGGTTCTTGCGTCTTGTTTTTGCTGTTCTTGCTATAAATCACATAAGAACCTATACTATCAGTCTTTGCGTCGAAAAATTTACGCCAGAAGCCTTGATCGGAGAAATCTTTTGGATTGCCCGTAAAGAAATAAGGCGTTTCCGTGCCGCCACGTGCCGCATATTCCCATTCCGCCTCGGTCGGTAAACGATAAGTCTTTCCTGTTTTCTTGGATAACCATTGGCAGAAAGTCTCGGCCGCATAATGAGTCATTGTAATAGCCGGGCGATCTCCACCACCCCAGCCTTGATCCGGAAAACCGAACGGAGGTGTAGGACCGGAGATGGCATCGACATTCGGATTACTGTTATTTGCGTATACGGTCTCTGGAGGGGTACGGCCCTCACTCATCGTATTCCCATAGAAAGCCCAGTATTGATCCCAAGTCACCTCGACCTCAGCCATGAAAAACGGACTGACAGTTACGTTGTGTACAGGCGACTCATCTGCTTTATGAAATGCCTCTTTTTCCTCACTACCCATTTTGAATGAACCTCCGGGGATAGCAATCATCTTGAATGAGACCATTGTTCCGGGAATTTGTTCTACATAGTCGGTGAAAGAGGTAACTGTAGTTGGTTCCTTAAAAAACAAACTGGTATCCGAAGATGCCCCGGATGTATTTTGTCCTGGTATACCAACCATCTTGGAGTGATTGTAGTTCGGATTGTAATGTCCTGCATCCAAATGGCAACTAATACATTGTAGATCTAGCTTTTTCTCATTCTCATCATAATATAAATGTGCCGTTACACCATCATCGGTAATTCCTTCGGGGAATAAGTTCTGATGGCACTCCTTACAAGATTCATTGGGGATATATTTAACGGCGTGTTCCAACTCGGACTTAGTTTCCCAATTGAAATCCGCGCTGTCTTTAGTCAAGTATGACCAAACATCTTTCATACCCAATTTAGCCTTTGCGCTATAATGTTTCCAAGTATTTGTTTGGGGTGGGAGGTGACAAGCTACGCAATGTGTCTTAACGCCACTTCCATTATTTACATGCTTGGAAAGTTTCCAACTGTTTTCTACGTGAGGATGCACGTGGCACATCATACAAGATTCATCTGTCGAGAAATATACAGATGTTTTATAAAGGGCGATCATAATCCCAGCTCCCAAAAATAATCCGAGGCACAGGATAAACGCCTTACTTTTGAAAAAATACTTTTTCCTCTCAGACGAGTATCGATTTGAAAATTTGTTAGTTGTCATCTGTTTCTATGGTATACGATTTACACTAAGTCTCAATTAGATTTAAAATCGGCAATAAAAGTAGTATATTCCTTTATATATTGAAAGAAAAAATAGTCTCTTTAACGAAAAATGTTGTCTTATTTACGCTTTTTTATCGCAATGGGAAGAGAAGGAGAATAATAAAAAAGCGGCAACACATATTCATAGTGTTGCCGCTCATGCACGGAAGGAGAGGCTCGAACTCCCGACACCTGGTTTTGGAGACCAGTGCTCTACCGACTGAGCTACTTCCGTATTGCGGGTGCAAAAGTAGTTTAATAATTTGAATATGCAAGTAAAATATGAGAAAAAATAGTCTGCTTTTTAAAAAGGCATTTAGATTATATTTAGTATGTTTGCCAAATCAAAGAAAAAGGAGTGGGAGTTTTTGTGCGAGATATCAAAGGGTTGCTTGAATCTGTGTCGGTAGATAACAGGGGAGCTTTCGAACGTTTTTATAATTTATATTATGATCAGGTTTTTCGCTTCGCTTATTATTGTTTAGGCGAGAAGGAGGCATGCCGTGAAGTTGTGACAGATGTTTTTTTCTCGGTCTGGCAATCCCGGAAACGATTAAAGGATATTGATAATATAGATACCTATTTATATATTTCCGTACGTAACGAGTCTTTTCGTTTTCAAGCAAGGAATAAAGACTTGAATAGGGTTTCTTTAAATGAGTTGTTGCCATTAATGGAAGAGGAAGATGAGGGTTCTCCGGAGGAGCATTTGGAGTTAAAAGAGATGAGAGAGATGCTTGATAAAGCGATTGACGAACTTCCTGAGAAATGCCGTCTTGTGTTTTTGATGTCTCGTGAGGAGGGATTGAAAACGAAGGAGATCGCGGAAATATTATCGGTTCAAGAGAGTACGGTTCGTGTACAGATGAAGATCGCTATAGAAAAATTGGTAGCCCGGTTGAAGCCGAGCTTTCCAAATATTTCATTCTCTTTATTGCTGATGTTTATTTTTAATGTGATTTATAGATCTGCTTAAGCTTTCTATATGGGGATATTCCCTGTTAGAAGGAAAGATGATAGTTCTTTTATATCAGTAACGATTTTGTTTGCTCCGGCATTCGCTAGTTCTTCTTCATCCCCGTAGCCGTAAAGGACTCCTATTGAATCTATGTTATTCGCTTTGGCCCCTTCTATATCATATTTACGATCACCGATCATGACTACGTCAGACCGTGTTTTTATATCGGTGCTGTCTAATACATATTGTATTACATCCGCTTTTTCGGAACGGCTTCCGTCGAATGTGCTTCCTCCAACAAATGTAAAATAAGATTCTAAGTGGAAATATTCTAGAATTTGTTGAGCGAAGGGCTGCGGTTTTGAGGTGGCTAAGTAGATTTTCATTTCGTTTTCGGTAAGCAAACGGAGTAATTCATCAGTACCTTGATACAGGGTATTCTCGAAAATACCTTGTTTTGAAAAATATTCCCGGTATTTAGCAATGGCTACATCTGCTTGCTCATCTGTAAACTGATAGAAGTCCTTAAAGGATGTTTTTAATGGTGGCCCGATGAAAGGGCATAAAGATCGTAAATCTTCTACTTCTATATTGAAATAGGAGAGGGCGTACTTTACAGAACTGGTAATACCAATCATAGGATCGGTTAATGTACCGTCCAGATCGAACAATATATGTTGATACCTTTTGTTATTCATTAGATATTAATAGGATTGAAAAAAGAAAGGCAAGATCTCTTTCAAGATTCTTGCCTTTTTGATGAGTCGGGATGAGAAGACTCGAACTTCCGACCTCCACGTCCCGAACGTGGCGCGCTAGCCAACTGTGCTACATCCCGTTTTTTTGTATCGTTGTCTCGATTACGGGTGCAAAGGTACACATTGTTTTTGAACCTGCAAGAGAAAAGTGGATTTTTTTGCAGGAAAAATAGATAATTTACTGTCCTGTGAATTTTTCTTTCAAAACATTTGCTGGATTAAAAATAATACCTACCTTTGCACCCGTAATCGAAACAACGATATACAAAACGACATGATGGTGCCATAGC
>OGYC01000193.1_pt1 | contig 68563 bp, 93 predicted proteins | sample 1576461 | NCBI WGS metagenome assembly OGYC01 (sample SAMEA3541569, study PRJEB24748) | human gut metagenome | biome: human gut; feature: human-associated habitat; material: faeces | place: China | collected 2012 | reverse complement strand
CTGTTGTGTATCTTCGTTCATGGTGTCTCTTTGGGAAGAATAGGCGTTTGTACGGTAGGTTGTTGAGCAAACGATGCTTTCTGCGCCAGCAGTTGCTCCATCAGCACCTCGTAAAAGACGTCGGCAAGGGCGTTGGCCGCAGCTTCGGCATCGGCAAGGGAATTTATCAGCCGCATGTTGAAACGGATATCGAGGTCGTAGCCCGAGATCACGGCCATCAGCTCCGTGCCGTCGTAGTTCATCGCACCGTAGGTCATGCGCTCGTCCGTGCGGAAGGTCACACTCTTTGTCAGTTCGTTACTATCCATCGTTTCAGATTTTAAAATGGGTACGTGTTTTCTCGGCCTGCGGTGTGCCGGCGGCACCGTTCGCACAGCCCAGCCGTGCGGCATATAGTGCGGCTACCTCACGTGTGGCCGTAACGTCGGCATCGGCATCGTGGGCATCTGCGAGTTCCACTCCCAGCCGCTCGGCAATGAGTTCGAGTTTGTAGGACCCGACCGACGGATCACGCGCGAAGGCCATGTGCCCCAGGTCGAGCGTGTCGATATACCGGGGCTGGAAGTTGCCATAGAAATCCACCGTGCCGGCGAACGCCTGCGCGAACTGCGTCATCAGACCGGCATAGGCCATCATCTGTTGCAGGAAACCGATGTCGAAAGGGATATTCTGGCCGATCAGCACAGGTTTGTACTGCGGGCCTTTGGTGAGGGTATTCCTTACGGCAAAAGCGATTACTTCATTGGCCACCGTCTTCAGGTCGGCTCCCTCGCGCCGAAGCTGCTCCAGCGTGATTCCTGTGGTGTCGAGCGTATATTCTGCTGAAGATGTGCAGACCCATTCTCTCATCGGACGCAATGTTCCCGACAATTACCGGGATAACGATGACCCAGATCCCGACCGGCTCGCTATCAACGATGAAGTCGGCGAAGTCATCGAGGTTGGAACGACACCCGACATCAATCCCGAAATGTTCCGCCGCCGTGTCAAGAGCCTGATGCTCGCGGGTCTGTCGCAACAGGAGGCCGAGAAGTTCGTGGCTTCGACACCGCAGAAACTGGAACTCTTCTATGACGTTAGTCTCGGAGCTTTTGCCATCGATGCTGAGGCGGTCGGCAACACTCCTTTGTACAATCCTTACACGGGGAAAGAAATCCCCGACGAAACCGAATAATAAACCGATCCTATGAAAACGAAATTTTTATCTTACAGCCACTCGAAACTCAATCAGGTCGTCCGGCATTGTGCCGAGCTGGAAAAAGTCGGCGAGGGCGTATATACCTACCTCAAAAGCAAAGATCCGTACCACGAAGAGGACGATCAGATCGCCATCGTCCTGCAACTGGACAATGTTTTCTTCGAGTACGCCGCCTACAGCAGAAGAGTCCTCGCCGGCCAAAATGTAGCCGAGGCCGGAGCGCAGTTCCTTGCGGTTTTCCACCAGATTGTCGAACGAACCATGCAGGAGGGGCAACACCTGCAGCTCCTGTTCGTGCGTATCTACGAAGAGCTTGGTCTCGATGCGGAGCCCCTGATCCGCTATCGAGAAGAGTACCGGGAGCGCCTGCGGCAAGAGGACGAGGAGAAAAAACGCCGCAAAGAGGAACAGCGACGGCAAGCCGAAGAACGGAAGCAGGAGCGATTGCGGAAAGCAGGGGAACGGTTCGTCGCTGGGGAGTTTATCCCCTGCGAAGACTTTATCTGCCTATGCAAACAGCTGCAGGTTCCCGTATCGCTTCGCACGCATGGAACTTTGCGCAGGTGTGTGGAAGAACTTTCCTTGAACAGTATCAGCTACACCCGTACGAGTGGCAAGTGCGGCCCGAAACTCGACGGCTGTTTCGCCCTGGTCAGAGTTCTGCGCGCTAAACTTACCGAGAAAGAATAATCTCGTTAAAAGAACATTTATCTGCACGTCGTGCAGCGGGCACGACCTAATTTCAACTAAAACCGAAAAATATGCAAACATTCAAAAAAGGACAGCGGGTCTGGTGGAACGACCCGATTCATGAAAAGTCCGGCGAGTACGACGTACTCGACCCTCAAGACAAACTCAATGCCGGCAAACCAGAACAGGAATGCAGTATCCTTATCGGCAATGGAGAGGATACATGGGATTCTCCGGCCGAATATCTCACTATCGTATTCCCGATATCCTTTGTGGATCGGGAGCAGCTCGCCATGCAGGAGCACCGCAACAGTATACGCGACAAGGAACTGGTGGAGCACATGCAGGAACTCGTCGCCCAATTCGAGAACCAAGCCTTCGAGGCCGAAGGGAATTCGGTTCGTATCGGCGACGAAGACCACGACGTCTGCTGCGTTTACGGATTTCTTGTGTGCGATGGCACTCTTTACGCCCGGCTGGATTACGGCGACGACAGACAACGGACGGTGCCGGTTGCCGATTTATGTGTCGTAGAACTCTTCGATGCTTTCTGTTTGTTGGTGAGAAACGCTTAATCCCTGCACCGATGAGTATATTATGCAGTATTTGCGGCGGCACGCAGATTCGGTGTGCCGCCGTCATCGATCCCAACACGAAAGAGTTTATCGAGTTCGGGTATAGCGCCCTTTCCGACGGGCAATGCGATGATTGCGGGAACGTGATCCTGACCGATCCCGATCAGGTCAAATCAAATATTGACAGGATATGGACCGAATATATCTCCACTCACCGCACCGTGCCCAATTTCGTCCGGTGCGAAGTCGTTCGCACCGGTGATTATGGCGGCTGCGAACAGGCATACATCCGTATCGGCGGATCGGAGAATACGGTCGGCGGATCGGACACCGTTGCTGTATGCCGCGACATCAATGCGCTGAAGGCTCTCGCCGTACCCGACCCCGATTCCGAGCGAGGCTTTACCCTCGTCGGATGCCAGCACTTCGAATTCCAGAAAGTATTGGAGAACCGAACCTACCGGATCGAGATCGACGGGGAGTGTATTCCCGTAACCACGGAAGAGGTGCTGAAGTTCTACCCGAAGCAGCACAGCCTAACGCAGGAAAAAATTGAGCGATATGCGGCCACCAACACGTCCCGGATCAAGTCCTACCGGACTTGCGATCGGTGGCTCGATGCCGCGCTCGTCCGACGGCTTCTGGATGAGGAGCACCTGATGAAGCCCGGTGAAAGCGACAGCTTCAAAGTGCAGCTTCGCTTCCAGTGGTTCGCGCGAATCAGTAAGGAGAGAGACAGGCAGTACGCCCCGTTCTGTTATACCGTGAAGGCATACTGTCTGGACAATATTCAGACTTTCACGCGCCGCTATACCGAACTCGAAAAGGCATTGCTGCACTGTCTGAATGAATTTAACGAAAACGCGAAAATTCCTGATCGCTACCGATCCATTGATGAATATTTAACACAAACACAGAAGCGATGAACTCTACCAGTACACAAATGCAACAAACCCTCCGCCAGTTGGAATCGACCATGACGGATATAACTCCCGAAAAGAGCCAAACTAAGACCTTGTGGACATGCAGCGTTTGCGGCGGCACGGATGTGGCCTGCGATGCTCGTATCAATCCTAACACGGGTGAGGTATTCTGCGTTTTTGACGATCCGGACGCTACGTGCGACAAATGCGGAGAGGTCGAACTTGACGTGGTGGAAACGAATGCGGCAGAAGAATATGCTGGCAAAAAAGAACTCTTCGCCTTCATTTGGCCCTTCCAACTGATGCCGCGCAACGCTACCGACGAGCAGATCGTCACAGCGTATGAGAAAGGCCCGTTGCATAGCATCGATGATGAAGACGACGATGAACTCTACGAGGTTCGCAAACTAACCCCTGACGAACTGGCCGCCGAGATCAACGATAACGACTGTGCGTTTGGGCAGTATTATGTACGCTTTATCGAAGTCTGACGCCATGGAAAAACGTATAACTCTGGATCGGAAGATTCAAGGCATACTGGATAGAGGGCCCATGGCGGCCCTCTATTTTGCTGTTGCAGCCAACGTACTGCGGCTGATCGTCGAGCAGAACGACGACCGGTTCGTTCACGACTTGTTCGGCGGTCTGATTGATTCGGCGACCATACGCCACTGTGTAGAAGAGATCGATAAAACTCTTAATCAACAACCGAATAATAACCACTTGCAAGGAGTGGAAAAGTAAAATCAATTCACAAGATCGAATTATGAAAATACAACTTTTAATCGATGCCTACCGCAAGAACGCCGCCGCGTTTTATGCCGCTGTCAGCAACAACACACTTCGTAAAAATACGAATGCCCCGACAAAGCCTGATTATCAGGCCGAAGTCATCGTGCCCATTCTAAACGAATTGGTTCGTTTGTTACCCGAATTTCGGCTCAACCCGCCCGATGAATTGTATGTCATGCGCTGCGATTTCTATTACATTTATTACAGGAAATTTATGGTCGGCGGGTTACAGCCTGACGAAAATTACAATCTCACGTTCACACCCCTTAGTAAAAAGAAGCCTATTGGGCCGTGTGTCCCTATACGCAGCATGGACGAACTGGTTGCTCAGGTTCGGCAAGCTATGGCAATAAAAACAACTCCGAAACAAACAGCGAATCCCTTAAAAACCGAGAACCATGAATAATTCCCGCCGCGCCCTCATTGGTGAAATCAAAGACAGCCTGGATGAGATTCGGGATAGAATCGATGAAGTCCGGGATGAAGAACAGGAATCTTACGACAATCTTCCCGAATCGTTTCAGGAAGGAGAATTGGGTGAAAAGATGCAATCGGTAATCGATACCCTCGATGAAGCAATGTCATCCATCGATGAAGTTGCTGAATATCTAGATACGGCTGCCGCCTAAAAATAATCCGCCATGAACAACCAAACATTTCACAAGCAGAACGAGTCGCGCATCCGGCTGCTTATTCTGGCCAAACTGCTCCCGTGGCTCTTCATCGGTCTTATCCTTATAATTGGCCTTATCAGGGATTGCTCCGGGTCTGACGTCGATCCGATGGACAACAGCTATATGAAGAACATCGGGGTTGTCGATCATGTCTTCGTGGTCGATTCTACAAGGAATGGATTCCGGACAGTTTACACGACGGTGAAACCCGTAACCGATGCCCGATTGCAGGAGATTCGCAAGCGGGAAAAAATCCGAGACGCTTTCGCGCGGTTGCAACACGACGCGCCGATCCATTTCGGGGGATCACTGCTCTACACCGATATTTACGATTTCGCAATTTTTGCCAAGCAGTACGATGTCGGTCCCGATGTCATGTTGCACAACATTTTCGTAATGGGATATGAGAAGATGAATCTGTACATCGGCCCGAATCCCGGTATAGAAAATTCAGCGCGCTGGATGAACCGGCAAACCGAGCAGGGGAACCAATACCGGGGTTCTCGTGAAGTTTTTCGCTGTTCTACCGACGCACCGACAATCTATCGATATTGGAAGTGTCGGGCTCCGTATGATATTTCACTGACAGACGAGCGGTTCAGCCATTTTTCCGAAGAGGAAAGGCTGTATTAGTCCTGTGCATTTTTGTTGTCTATACTACACTTAAACCCTTGTAAAATAACTGATTGATAAGTTGTTTCGCATCGTTTTTCACAGTATATTCGCAGGATTTTACACAAAAAATGACTGAAAGGAGATTGTTAATTGAAAGAAAAAAGATTGCATTATGATATAGGTATATGACATTGGAACATTCGCAACTCAAATTTGCGAAATCGGAATCCACGGGAGAGCTGATCGGCTTCGTCTCGCGGCATTCCAAAACACGTCAGTTGAGAGGAGTTCGTGAAGACTCGAGATTCGGGAAACAGATATGCGTTCTTTCGGAAGATTTGAAGGGGACTGTTCTGCCCAACATTTTGTACGCAGTAGACCTCAAACCCATGCACAAACAGCACGGTTATGTGGTGGTCGCAGCGACTCCGGTTTTGTTTAAAGTGGTCATCGAGACGATCATCGTGCCTAAGACGATCTATCAGGTGACCGTGACATTCGGCAACAAGAAGATTTTTTTCGATCCCAAGGACGGAAAGAGCTTCAACAGCCGAACCATCGAAGGGATCGTAGGGGTGTTGGAGAACAGGCCGGACATCGCCGACAAGGAACAGGTGCTCGCAACCTTCCGCAAACAGGCACAGGCACTGGTGCGAAACATGGAGACGGATGGCTATCTTTATATTCAACCGAAGAATCCGGGGCTAAAGTAGTATGTGCAGAGCAGGGCATGCCGCCCTCTCTTCTTATTGCAATGGTAAAAATCAAGTCCCGGAGTGACAAGTATGTTGAATTGAAAGAGGCGGATTACTTATTGCTTGTTGAGAATACGATCTTGATCGAGGCGCTCAAAATCGCTGGAATCGAGTCCATGCCCATCTACAAAGCCGTGCGCCGAATCATCGACGACAAGCGGGTGGAAGTTCACATCAAACCAGTCAGCCATCGATATTCCTGAAAGAACTTTTCCCAAAGAATGAGGCCCGTCTGCTATGCAGATGGGCCTCATGTCGTCTGATAAGGAGGGGCAGAGCATCCAAAATATGCTGTCTATACCTCTTTGAAATATAATTGCTATAAATCAGCAAAATATACGAAAATTCATTGTACTTTTGCTCTTGACATTTTTACAGTATTAACCGTCGTCCATGCGGTCTGTTATGTAGGATTCCGGTCTGTCGGCAAAACTCGTTGCTGATATTTAATCAATTATACTTAAAAACCCTGCCTCTCAACTGAGCGGGATTTTTTATTTCCTCCGAGAATGGCTCGCGTGCCGGTGCGTTGGGAGCTATTATTCGTCGACCCTGTCGTTGAATTCCTTAACCCATGCCGGAAGGAGACGCAGGGCGTGCGACATCTGGTATTCGGTATTTGCCTGGCTGTTGGTGACGAATTCCATGGCCAGCGTAAAGACGTTCCTGTTCTCGTTTCGGGAGACCGAACATTTGCAGACGAACTTGTTCTGGTTTATGTCGTTGGCGATCTCCATCAGCTTGTCGTAGGGGGTGACGGTGCCGAAGTTCGCCAGCACTTCCACATAGGCATAATCCTCGTTTTCGATCTGTTTTACGATAATGTTGTAGAGGATTCCCTGGATTTTGAACTCGATGTCCGAGTCCTTGTCCAGGGCCGGGGCATAGCCTTCGTGTTTGAGGTAGGTGAAAATGTCGTTCCGGACGGTCTGCTGGGCAAAGAGCGCCGGGATGCCGGCGAGCAGCAGGAGCAGGGTGAGTGTGAATTTTTTCATATCGGGTTGTTAAGGGTTGTCTCGAACAAAGATAATGAAAATTCCGGCTCTTTGCCGGCATCACGGTTTGAAAAATTATCCCCCGCGTCGGGGGAAATAACAGGAGCCCCGGATGTTGTGAAGGGATTTTCGGGACAGTGTTTGCGGAGATCGGATTCTTTTCTACTAAAAAATTAGTAGTTTTGGGAAAAATCGTTATCTTTGCTTCTGACAACCAAAAACACGTTCCCATGAAACGACTCTCCGTCCTTTTGTCTGCCTTCGTTTTCCTTGTGTTTCCGCTCTTTGCGCAGTCCGGCTTCCGGACGGGCGCCAAAGTTCCTGCCATTACGGTCGAGATGCTCGACGGCCGGGAGGTCAAAATCTCGAAATGCCGGGGCGACGTAGTGCTTTTGTCCTTTTGGGCTACCTGGTGCAAACCCTGCCTGCGCGAGCTCAACGAGATGCCGGAGAAGATACTCCGGCGTTTCGAGGGCCGCAAATTCACGATGATTGCCATCGCAAAGGGCGAACCCCGCGAGCGGGTTGCGGAGAAGGTTGCCCAGCTGCGCAAGCAGGGCGTGGTCTTCCCCGTCGGGCTCGACCCCTATGAAAAGATTTCGCAGCTGCTTGGCGACGAGCGTATTCCGCAACTGGTAATAATCGGGCCCGACACCAGGGTGCGTTATCACGAAGTGGGGTATACGCCCGAACGGCTGGATGAAGCGGCTGAAATTATCGAAAAACTTTTAAACGAGCAGCCATGAAACACATGAAACATCTGTTTATCGCACTTGCGGCCGGTTTCGCCGCAACTTTCGCCGCAGCCCAGATTCCGATGCCGGCCTGGGAACTCTCCGAGGCCGTTGAGCGGCAGAGCGGCGTAATGAACTACACCAACGAAAAATTCGACTTCCGCCGTCTGCCCATGCATCGCAGCATCTCGGAATTTCTCCACCCGGGCGATACCGTGCAGTACCGGACGTTCCTTTTCGACGTCACTGTCTGCGACGCCGGGGGCCCGGTCTCGCAACTGCGCTTCCAGAGTGACCCGCAGGTCGTGCGCAAAGAAGCGGATACGGTCACTTTCGTCGCTGCGGACAATGCGTGGCTGCAAGTCGTCGCCCTTGCACACCTGCCCCTCGACGCATCGGACGAGCTGGTTCGGCATGCGGTGGATTCGCTGAAGGACATCCGCACGATTACCGACGGCATGGACATTCTTCCGGCCAAACAGTGCGGGATGTCCTATGCCCTGCAGTACCTTTTCGGCAGGGCGGGAATCGACGCGGAACCGCTGCTGTCTTGGCAAACCTACCTGTCGAGCGACAAGGCTGCCGAGCTGTTCGGCTATTGCTGCGAACCTGTCCGGAAGATGCGTATCGGCGGGGATATCGAGCGTTTTGCCCGCAAGGCTGAATTTTCGGACGAGTATATCTACCTGCTGGAGGGAAACGGGGAGCGGAAGATGCCGGTCGCCTTTTTCTGCAGCGACGGTAAATTTTGGGCGAAAATCGGCCCCTGTCAGTATCTTTCGTTCGATTCGGTCATCTCCGTCTGGCGCCACGATAAGAAGACGACGCATGTCGGCGTATACCGGCTGAAAGGGAAGTTCCGGTAGTGCGGAAACCCGCTCCGCTCAATACCCGGATGCAGGAGCGTACAGTGTGACCGCATCCCGGCGTCTCCCATATGGAGATGGGATGTCCTGCCCCGGATAATTTTCCCAAAGTACGGCCCTGCGGGAACGGAACGGCTGTTCAGAACAGCGACCCCTGTTCGGGCAGGGTGGGGGCGTAGAACCGCATCCGGGTTTCGAGCCCCAGTTTCGCGCACAGGTTCCGGAACGTGTCGTCCAACTTCCGGTAACTGGGGCTGAAGCATTCGTAGCGGTTGCCGAAACAGGCTTCGTAGCGTGCTTTCAGCCCGGGGAATTCCCGGTCGAGGGTTGCGTGGAAATGCTCTCGCGACCCGCTGCGGAGCGTTACGCCGAACATCGGGAGGATATACGATGCCCCCGCGTCCTTGGCCCGGCGGACGATGGCTTCGACATTTTCCCGCGTGTCGTTGATCAGCGGCAGCAGCGGCATCATCGTGACACCCGTATAAATGCCCTTGGCAGCCAGTGCCGCCATTGCGCGGAACCGCTCCGAAGAGGCCGGGGCGCCGGGTTCCGTGCGGACGCTGAGCGCGTCGTCGGCACAGGTCACGGTGAAACTCACCGCCGCGTAGGTGGCGGAAATTTCCTGCAGGATGTCGGCATCGCGCTCCGCCAGGGAGCTCTTGGTGATGACATGCACCGGGAAGCGCTCGTCGGCGATCATGCCCAGTGCCCGGCGGGTCAGCCGCAGCTCACGTTCGACGGGCATGTAAGGGTCGTTCATCGACCCCGTGCCGATCGTGGCGCGTTTTTTCCGCCGGGCACGCAGCTCGGCGGGTAGCAATTCCAGTGCGTTGCGCTTCACGGCTATCTGCGCAATGTCCCCGATCCCGTAGCAGTCGCTGCGCGTGTCGCAGTAGATGCACCCGTGCTGGCATCCCCGGTAGAGGTTCATGTTGTAGGCGATGCCGAACCACCGATCGGCCGTCCGCAGCTTCGAGAGGATCGTTTTGGTTTCGATATACCGCATGGGCGGGTCAGTAGAGCTCGATGAATTCGTAGGTGTTGCCTACGGCCGCCAGGTAACGCAGGAATTCCTCACGGGAGATCACCACCGTCGCCCGGTTGTCGTTAGGGTGGAACGAGTAGGCCGGCAGCCGTTGCAGGCTGGCGTCGAGGAACAGGTGCACGTGCCTGGCCGGGTCGTTGATCAGCCCGAAGGGCGACACCGAACCGGGACGCAGTCCCAGCCAGTGCTCCATGCGCTGCTCCGAAGCGAACGACAGTTTGCCCTGCCTCAGGCGGTGTTCCAGGTCGTGGATGGCCAGGTTCCGTTCGCAGTCGAAACATACGAGGTAGTGGCGGTTGCCTTTGTGGTTGCGGAAAAAGAGGTTCTTGCAGTGCTTCGACCCGTCGTCGCGCCAGTAGCGGCGTGCGGCCTCGATGGTCGGTGCCTCGGGGTGTTCGTACCACGTGTAGGCGATGCCGCGGGCGTCGAGCCAGCCGAAAACCCGCTGCCGGCGTTCGTCCGGCGTCGGGGCGGTCGTTGCGGCGCCGGGGCTTGCCGGTTCCATTCCTTCCATGGCTATCGGGCCTTGCAGAATTCTTCGATATTCTCCGCGATGCAGCCTACCAGCACGTCGACGGCTTCGCGCGGCGACCATGCGTTGTGGGGCGAGAGCAGCAGCCGGTCGGGTTCGCGGATGCCCAGCAGCGGGTTGTCCGCGGCCAGCGGCTCGCGTGAGAATACGTCGAGCGCGGCGCCTGCGACCGATCCCCGGTCGAGGGCTTCGGCCAGTGCCGCCTCGTCGACGATTCCGCCGCGGGCGACGTTCACGAGGATGGCCGATTGCTTCATCACGGCCAGCTCCGGGGCGCCGATCAGCCCCCGCGTGTGGTCGTTCAGCGGCGCGTGCACCGAGACCGTGTCCGCCCAGCCCAGCAGTTCGGGAAGCGACACGGCGGGGTAGGGCTCTTCGCGCACGGCGCCCGAGGTCGAGGTGTAGCGTACCTCGCAGCCGAAGGCCGCGGCGAGCCGCGCCACTTCGTGTCCGATGGCGCCGAGCCCCACGACACCCCACTTCGAGCCGTAGAGCTGGTGCGTGGGTTTGGCGAAGTGGAACTGCTGCCCGGCGGCCGAGTAAGCGCCGCTCTTGACATAGCGGTCGTAGTAGACGATGTGCCGCCGCAGGGCGATGGCCGCCCCGAGGGTGGTTTCGGCTACGGAGTGCGTCGAGTAGCCCGCGGCGTTCCTGACGGCGATGCCCAGCTCAGCCGCGGCGTCGAGGTCGATGTTGTTCATGCCCGTGGCGGCTATGCAGATCAGGCGCAGCCCGGGGAGTGCGGCGAGCGTCTCGCGGCGCATCACGACTTTGTTGGTGATGACGATTTCGGCATCGCGGCAGCGATCCGCGACCTCGTCCGGCGCGGTCGTGCTGTAACCCGTGTACCGGCCCAGCTCGTGCAGGCGGGTCAGGTCGGCACCCCCGAGGGTGTACTCGTCCAGAAATACGATGTTCGGTTTCATTGGCGTATGTGTTTATGGTTTTGTTGTCAGTCCATTTCCCCGATCAGCGTGCGGATCGCCACCGAGGCGCAGCCGATGCCGAACAGCGCCGGGATGTAGGAGATCGTGCCGACGTTCGACTTCTTGTTCTGCTCGTCGCAGAGGATCATCGCCCCCTCGCGCATGGCCTCGGGCGAGAATACCGCCTTGAAGCCGCTGCGGACGCCCAGTTTGTGCAGCCGCTTGCGGAGCATGTGCGCCAGGGGGCAGTGGTGGGTCTTCGAGATGTCGGCGATCTCCATCTTCGTGGGGTCGGTCTTGGCGCCGGCGCCCATCGAGCTGACCAGCGGCAGCGAACGGTCGAGGGCACCCTTTATCAGCGCCAGCTTGGGCGAGAGGGTGTCGATGGCGTCCACCACGAAATCGTATGCGGCGGCGTCGAGCAGCGTGTAGGTCTCCTCGTCCCGGATGTAGCGGTTGACGATGGTCAGCCCGATCGCGGGGTTGATGTCCCGCAGCCGGTCGGCGAGCACCTCGGCCTTCTGCCGGCCTACGGTCGAATGCAGGGCCACCAGCTGGCGGTTGATGTTGCTCGGCGCCACGGCGTCGGCGTCGGCGATGGTCATGCGTCCCACGCCCGCCCGGGCAACCATTTCGGCGGCATAGGCGCCTACGCCGCCCAGTCCCACGACGAGCACGTGCGCCTGCCGGAGCAGGTCGAGTTTTTCCTTGCCGAGCAGCAGCTCGGTGCGTTCAAGCCAGTTATCCATTTTGCGGGGCGAATATCCGTTCGTAATTTTCGGTCGTCGCCCGTTTCAGGGCTTCGACGGTGGTGCCTCTCACCGCTGCCGCGTGCGCGTAGACCTCCTCGATGCCGGTGTCGCTGTCGTCGGTTTCGAGGAAGAGCTGCCCGGGGGGCGTTTCGCGCAGCGCTTCCAGGGTCTTGGGCGACGAGAACGTCCGCACGCCGAACGAGAGGTAGTAGCCTTTCTCCAGTGCGCGGCGTGCCTGCTCGGGCGAGCCGATGAACCCGTGGAATATGACGGCACGGGGCTCGCGGGCGGCCAGTTCCAGCATGACGGGCTCGAAGGCCCTGACGCAGTGCAGCACTACGGGCAGTTGCCGGTCGCGCGCCAGTGCCAGCTGGGCGCGGAAGGCGGCCAGCTGGCGCTGCCGCCCGGCGCCGCGGGCGTAGTCGAGCCCCGTCTCGCCGATGGCCTGTACGTCCGCCGGGAGCGTGCCGAGTGCGGCGATGTTCTCTTTGTCTGCATCCCACGGGTGGATGCCGGCGGTGCGGAGCTCGATGCCCCGGCCTGTCGGGCGGTGGGTGTGTATGTTGACGAATTGGGAGGTCATTGCGACAAAAGTACAAATTTTAAGTAAATTAAAAAATAATAGATAATGCATACGGATTTTTCGGAAAAAATTCGTACTTTCGCACGCGAATTATGCTGTTAGCAGGCTAACAACAAAAACCGGCCCGAAATTTAACCCAAAAATATCCAAACATAACAATCAAAATCTTTAACCATGTCGAAAATCATTACACTACGCAAGGGTCTCGACATCAATCTCCGGGGAAAGGCTCAGGAGTCTCTGGCCGATGCGCCGCAGGCTTCGGAGTATGCCCTCTCGCCGCTCGATTTCGAAGGCGTGACTCCCAAGTTGCTGGTTAAGGTGGGCGATGAGGTGAAAGCCGGTACGCCGCTGTTCTTCAACAAGTACAGCGAGCGTGTCCTCTTCACGTCGCCTGTCAGCGGGACGGTTGCTGCCGTCAACCGCGGGGAGAAGCGCAAGGTGCTCTCCGTAACCGTAACGCCGGATGCCACGCAGAGCTACGAAGAGTTCGCCAAGCCCGACCTCCAGAAAGCGTCCCGCGAGGAGATTGTCGAACTGCTGCTCCGTTCCGGCCTCTGGCCGATGATCGTGCAGCGGCCCTACGGCATCATCGCCGACCCGAACGACACGCCGAAGGCCGTTTTCATTTCCGCCTTCGACTCCGCGCCGCTGGCCCCGGATTACAACTTCGTGCTCCGCAACGAGCAGAAGAATCTCCAGGCCGGCATCGAGGTGATGCGCCGCCTCACGCCGGGCAAAGTGCACCTCTCGGTGCGTGCCAAGGCCGAGGGGCAGATGCCCATGCTCAAGGGTGCCGAGCTGCACACCTTCGCGGGCAAGCATCCCGCGGGCAACGTCGGCATCCAGATCCACCACATCGACCCCGTGAACAAGGGCGATGTCGTGTGGACGGTCAATATCCAGGATCTGGCCATCATCGGCCGCCTGTTCAACGAAGGCCGCGTCGACATGACGAAGATCATCGCCGTAGCCGGCTCTGAGATCGAAAAACCGCAGTACTGCCGCGTCGTCGCGGGCGCCAGGGTCGATTCGATCCTCCGGGGCAACGTGAAACCCCAAAAGGAGGGCGACCATGTACGCATCATCTCGGGCAACGTGCTCACCGGCACGAAGACTCCGGCCGACGGCTTCCTCGGTTTCTATGCCAATCAGCTCACGGTGATCCCCGAGGGCGACAAGTACGAGCTGCTGGGCTGGGCGATGCCCCGTTTCAACAAGTTCTCCGTATCGCGCTCCTATTTCTCGTGGCTCTGCCCGAAGAAGGCCTACGACCTCGACACCAACATGAACGGCGGCGAGCGCCCGTTCGTCGTGACGGGGCTCTACGAGCAGTACCTGCCGATGGACATTTACCCGATGTACCTGCTGAAGGCCTGCCTTGCCGGCGACATCGACAAGATGGAGAACCTCGGCATCTACGAGGTCGTGGAGGAGGATTTCGCCCTGTGCGAATTCGTAGACCCCTCGAAGATCGAGATACAGCAGATCATCCGCGACGGTATTAACTTAATGATTAAGGAGGCATAACGATGAGCGCATTACGCAATTTGGTAGATAAGATCAAGCCCACGTTCACCAAGGGTGGCAAGCTGGGCTTCCTGGAGTCGACGTTCGATGCGTTCGAGACATTCCTGTTCGTACCGAACACCACGACGCAGAAGGGCGCGCACATACGCGACTGCAACGATATGAAGCGTACGATGATCATGGTGGTCGTCGCCCTGATGCCGGCGCTCCTGTTCGGGTTCTATAACACGGGTTACCTGCATTTCCTCTCGCAGGGCGTGCAGCCCGAATTCTGGGCTTCTCTCTGGTTCGGGTTCCTCAAGGTGCTGCCCATCATCGTCGTTTCGTACGTCGTCGGCCTGGGCATCGAGTTCGCCTTCGCACAGGCCCGCGGCCACGAGGTCAACGAAGGTTTCCTCGTGACGGGTCTGCTGATCCCGATGATCATGCCGGTGGACATCCCGCTGTGGATGGTGGCGCTGGCCACGGCCTTCTCGGTCATCTTCGGCAAGGAGGTGTTCGGCGGTACGGGTATGAACGTCTTCAACCCCGCGCTGCTTGCCCGCGCCTTCGCGTTCTTCGCCTATACGCCCTCGATGTCGGGCGCTACGGTGTGGATTGCAGGGCTCTCCTCGGGCGAGGGCGTGGTGGACGGCTTCTCGGGCGCCACGGCACTCGAAAACCTGAGCACCACGGGCCAGATGGGCTACTCGGCCATGGATGCCTTCCTCGGTTTCATTCCGGGGTGTATCGGCGAGACCTCGACGCTGGCGATCCTCCTGGGCGCCGCGATCCTCCTGTTCACGGGCGTCGCTTCGTGGCGCACGATGGTTTCGGTATTCGTCGGCGGGCTGGCGATGGGCTATTTCTTCCAGGCGATCGGCACGACGACCTATCCGGCATGGTACCACCTGATCATCGGCGGTTTCGCATTCGGTGCCGTCTTCATGGCCACCGACCCCGTGACCTCGGCCCAGACCAATACGGGCAAGTATATCGTGGGGCTGCTGACCGGTGCGCTGGCAGTGCTGATCCGCGTGGTCAACCCGGCCTATCCCGAGGGCATGATGCTGTCGATCCTCTTTATGAATGCGCTGGCTCCGCTGGTGGACTACTACGTGGTCGAGGCGAACATCTCGCGCAGAAAGAAACGTGTTAAACTGGCGAAATAGGGGAGATATATGGCAACGAAAAAATTCAAATGCACAGTCTGCGGCTATATCCACGAAGGGAAGGCCGCTCCCGAAACATGCCCCGTTTGCGCGGCTCCCGCTTCGGCGTTCGTCGAGATCGAGGACGCGAAGAAGAAGGGGATGCTGAGCGACAAGAACGGCAACGCATATATTATAATGTATTCGACCGTGATGGTCGTGATCGTGGCGACGCTGCTCGCCGTGGCGGCACTCTCGCTCCAGAAGCGCCAGTATGCCAACGAGCTGAACGAAAAGAAATCCTCGATCCTCTCGTCGCTCTCGGCGCAGGATCAGGATTACGATACCTTCATTGACGCCTACGTCGTCGACGCCCGGGGCGAGAAGGTCGAGGGACAGGACGTATTCGAACTGCTCAAGGACTTGCAGGGCGCTTTCGACGACGGCAAATTCCCCGTGTTCGAGGCCAAGGACGGCCGTGTGGTGATCCCGGTTACGGGTACCGGTCTCTGGGGCCCGGTCTGGGGCTATGTGGCGCTCGAAAAGGATATGGACACGATGGCCGGTATCATCATGGCCCACAAGGGCGAGACCCCGGGCCTGGGTGCCGAGATCGCCACGCCGAAATACCAGGCGCTGTTCGTCGGCAAGAAAATCTTCAAGGGCGACGAGTTCGTTTCCGTGAAGCTGCGTAAGGGCGGCGCACAGGATCCCGAGCACGAAGTGGACGCCATTTCGGGCGGTACGAAGACTTCGGACGGCGTGACGGCGATGCTTTACAACAGCCTGCACCACTACCTGCCGTTGCTCGAAGCCAAGCGCAAGGCCGCAATCGAGGCGATCGTATTTGCCCCCGTGCGGGAAGAGTCTAACCAAGAAAACGTAGAAAACAATGAGTAAGCAAGAAAAAGAGCCTTTGTTTTCGGCTAAGAATATGAAGTTCCTGACGGGGCCGTTCTCCGCGAACAACCCGGTCATCGTGCAGATCCTGGGTATCTGTTCGGCGCTGGCCGTCACCGTGCAGCTCAAGCCCGCCATCGTCATGGCCCTCTCCGTGACGGTCGTGACGGGTTTCTCGAACCTGGTGATGTCGCTGCTGCGCAACGGCGTGCCTTCGCGCATCCGCATCATCGTGCAGCTGGTGGTCATCGCCGCGCTGGTAATCCTGGTCGACCAGGTGCTCAAAGCCTATGTCTACGAGGTGTCGAAGCAGTTGTCGGTCTATGTCGGCCTTATCATCACCAACTGTATCGTCATGGGACGTATCGAGGCTTTTGCACTGGCCAACAAACCGTGGGCGTCGCTGCTCGACGGTATCGGCAACGGCCTGGGGTACGGCCTGATCCTGGTGATCGTGGCTTTCTTCCGCGAGCTTTTCGGCTCGGGCACCCTGATGGGTTTCCGTATCGTTCCCGAGAGCTGGTATGCGGCCGAGGGCGGCTGGTACTACAACAACGGGCTGATGCTCTTCCCGCCGATGGCGCTGATCATCGTGGGCTGCATCATCTGGGTGCACCGTTCGCGCAATAAGGATTTACAGGAAAAATAGGAGGGTAACGTATGGAATCATTGAATATCTTTATCCGGTCGATCTTTATCGACAACATGGTCTTCGCGTTCTTCTTCGGCATGTGTTCCTACATCGCCGTTTCGAAGAGCGTAAAAACGGCCCTCGGCCTCGGCGCCGCCGTTACGTTCGTGATGGTGATGACCGTGCCGCTGAACTACCTCCTGTATGAATTCGTACTCAAGGCAGGTGCCCTTTCGTGGGCCGGGCTGCCCGATGTGAACCTGGACTTCCTGACGTTCATCGTTTTCATCGCCACCATCGCCGCTTTCGTGCAGCTGGTGGAGATGGCCGTCGAGAAGTTCTCGCCGACGCTTTACAGCCAGCTGGGTATCTTCCTGCCGCTGATCGCCGTGAACTGCGCCATCATGGGCGGCTCGCTTTTCATGCAGCAGAAGGTCGATGCGCTGGAGCTGACGTCGCTCTGGCAGTCGATCGTCTACGGCCTGGGTTCCGGCCTGGGCTGGTGGCTCGCCATCGTCATGATGGCCGCCATCCGCGAGAAGACGACCTACTCGCAGATTCCCGCGGCGCTCAAGGGCCCCGGTATCGCGTTTATCATCACCGGCCTGATGGGTATCGCCTTCATGATCTTCTCGGGTATTCAGTTCTAACCTTAAAAGAGATTCGGAAAAAATGGAATTGACTATTATAGTTGCAATCATTGCCTTTCTGGCGGTAACCCTCCTGTTGGTAGGGCTGCTTCTCTTTGCAAAGGCCAAACTGACCTCGTCGGGTGAAGTTACGATCGACATCAACGGCGGCGAGAAGGTCATCACGACCGAAAGCGGCTCGACGCTGCTCGCAACGCTGGCCAACAACAAGGTCTTCCTGCCTTCGGCCTGCGGCGGCGGCGGTTCGTGCGGCATGTGCAAATGCCAGGTGATCGAGGGCGGCGGCGACATCCTGCCCACCGAGACCGGTTTCATCACGCGCAAGATGGCCAAGGAGCACTGGCGCCTGGGATGCCAGGTCAAGGTGAAGGAGAACCTCAAGATACAGGTTCCCGAAGCCGTGCTCGGCGTCAAGAAGTGGGAGTGCACCGTGGTCTCGAACCGCAATATCTCGACCTTCCTCAAGGAGTTCGTCGTCAAGCTGCCCGAAGGCGAGAACCTCAAGTTCCGCAGCGGCGGCTACATCCAGATCGACATCCCGAAATACGATGCCATCAAGTTCTCGGACATGGACGTCGACGAGGCCTACCGTGCCGACTGGGACAAGTTCAAGATGTGGGATCTGGTTACGACCAACCCCGAAGCTACGTTCCGTGCCTACTCGATGGCCAACCACCCGGCCGAGGGCAATATCATCATGCTCAACATCCGTATCGCCACGCCGCCGTTCGACAAGGCTACGGGCGGGTTCATGAAGGTGAACCCGGGTATCTGCTCGTCGTACATCTTCTCCCGCGAGCCGGGCGACAAGGTGACGATCTCGGGCCCCTACGGCGAGTTCTTCCTGCCGGACAACCTGCCCGACACGCAGGAGCTGATCTTCATCGGCGGCGGTGCCGGTATGGCTCCGATGCGCAGCCACCTGATGCATCTGTTCAAGACCGAAAAGACCAAGCGTCCCGTGTCGTTCTGGTACGGTGCCCGTGCGCTGAAGGAGGCTCCCTATGTGGACGAGTTCCATGCCATCGAAAAGGAGTTCCCCAATTTCAAGTTCAACCTGGCGCTCGACCGTCCCGATCCCGAGGCGGATGCCGCAGGCGTGAAATACACCCCGGGCTTCGTGCATAACGTGCTCTATGAGAATTACCTCAAGAACCACCAGGCGCCCGAGGACTGCATCTACCTCATGTGCGGCCCCCCGATGATGATCGCGTCGGTGGTCAAGATGCTGGACGACCTCGGAGTGCCGTCGGAGAATATCCTCTACGACAACTTCGGCTCGTAAATCAATGCAGCAAACTCACGACAAATACTAATTAACAAATGACAAGTAAAGCCCCTGTTTTATGGGGCTTTACTTATTTTTGACAATGTGATTTTTAGTGTATTCTCTATCGTCATATTGTTGTTACTTGTCGTCAATTTGTTACTCGTTTGTTACTCTAAATTCAAATTATTACTATCTTCGCGGTAAACTCATTACCCATGACTACTGCAAAGATTAAAGAGCCAGTCAAATTAAGACGCAAACTATTAAAGAATGGGAATATTTCTTTATATCTTGACATTTACCAGTCTGGCCATCGTGTTTATGATTTTTTACATTTATATCTTATCCCAGAACACTCGAATGCTGATAGGATAAAAAATAAAGAGACGCTTAGCTTGGCGAATGCTATAAAATCTGAAAAAATCGTTGAAATGCAGAATCGCTCTCATGGTTTTTCTAATTCAAAGGCGCAGGTTAAGTTACGTTTTATTGATTATCTGCAATCCGAATCGGCACGATACCTGGAAAAGGGAGGGAGGATGTATGCTCAGAGCATCAAGAATTCAATAAATTATCTGGTGGCATACTCTGGCAACAAAATTACATTCAAACAGGTTGACAAGCAATATTTGCAGGGATATATTGAATACCTTAACAAAGTTCGAGGGCGTGGAGGAAAGTTATTAACTGGCGCAACCAAGGCGCTGTATTTTCAAGTATTATCTACAGCTTTGAATAGGGCTGTTAAAGAGGGGATTATCGAAAAAAATCCTGCTGATTTCATATCAACAGAAGATCGCCCAGAAGCCGAAAATAAACCCCGTACGTTTCTTGTGATGGAGGAAATCAAAAAGTTGATTAACACGCCCTGCGAATATGATATGGTTAAAAGGGCATTCCTATTCAGTTGCTTTTGTGGGTTGCGCTTGTCGGACATTCAGAAATTAAGATGGGAAGATATTGAATGGATAGATGACGATAAAAGGCAAGTGCGCGTAATACAGCAAAAAACAGGCGCGCCAATTTGGGTGCCCCTTTCTGCAAATGCCTTAAATCAGTTGCCTCAAACAGAATGTGAGACCGGGATTATATTTTCTCTCCCAATGGTATGGGTGATTGAGAAATATTTAGATAAATGGGCTAAAAAAGCGGGCATAAAAAAACATGTGACTTATCATGTATCTCGTCACACTTTTGCAACATTGCTAATAACTTATAAGACAGATATATACACTGTATCTAAGTTGCTCGGTCATACTAATATCCAAACAACTCAGATATACGCAAAAATCATTGACGAAAAGAAGCGTGAAGCCGTTGATTTAATCCCGGAAATATAACTACATCGTATTCATCAATTCGCATACGACGGCAGCGAATATGGGTGCGCAGCATTCGCTCACTTCGAGCATCGCCATCCAGTATTGGGTGTCATCTTTTTCCATGTCCATTACATTTACAACAGGTGAATTGGTGCACATCTTCCCATAGCGCCTGGTTTATTTCGCCGGTAAGGTATGCTACCTCTTCCCCGGCCATCGGCAGGCCGAGGGTAAGGGCTACATCATCTACGAGGTGCCGCAGTTCGTGCTCAAAGCTGTTGAGAAATTCCCACGGCGAGGAGTGCATCCCTATTACGATGACACTTTGCCGATGCTCCTTGTTGGAGTAGGTGAATCCCGTATCCATTTCGCACTTCACCATATTCCCCTGTACGCGATGAAGAACCGTATCAGGGCATCCGATGTCGGTAAGGGACTTGAGTATTTCGCCCGTATAGTAGCACGTCACGGCATAATATATGCGTAACGTCCAACCATACTTGTGAATACTCAAGTCCCGAATCTTCATTTTTCCTCCCTTTTTCCGTACTTGCGCCAGTTTCGCGCCAGCCTTCTGCGTTGTGCCCGGTTGAAGCGCTTGTTCTCGAATACGTCGTTCACCGCCCCGGCAAGTTCCTGGTACTTGTCGGCAGGCAGGTTACGGACGAGCGTTGCGATATTTTTCATCGATTTCGTCGTTGTCGTTTGTGAATTCGCTGATCTGGGGATATTCTTCCATGGCTACATCATCTCTTCCCACAGGATGGGTGTTCCCGAGCCGATGGTATCGGCATAGTAACGTGTAAATGGCAAGCCGTCGTAGCCGTCCTCGTCATTGATATAGTCACGTATGAACATCGCCAGGTATTGTGGATTGGGTATCGACGACCCGAAATAGTCCGCCAATGCCATGTTGCAGACGTACACGCAGTCATAGCCCTTGTCCTTTTTGAGTTCGATGCCGTACTGCTTGAGCAGCGCATCCACCTTATCCTTAGAATAGGGCTCGATCTTCTTGCCGTTCCTGTCCTTCATGCGGGATACGGCGAATTCGCACATCTTCTTTGAAAAGTGCCAACCGTAATTTTCGAGATATTCCCGGAACCCTGCCGGGAAGTTTTCATGTGTATCTAACCTGTCCATATTTTTCGATTTAAAAATAGGAGAGGGCACTGCGGCCCCCTCCCTCCGGTTTACCGCCTGCGATACCGCGAATAGGGGCCTGTACCCCTTACGCCACGGCGTTCGCCGTAGGCGTCGTCATACTCATACCCGCCGCGGTCATACTCGCCACGTTCGCCGTAGCCGCCACCTTGTCCGTAGCTGCCACGCTCACCGTATCCGCCACGGCCTTCACGCCGGCCTTCTTCAAAGCCTTCTTCGTAGGCGCGTCGGAGCTCCCGCTCCATCTCCTCTTCGTGGCCGCCGAAGCCGCCACGGCCTTCACCTATGATTCTCCAACCCATAGTTACTTTGTTTTTGCAGGTGGTTCAGACTTGACAAGGCTCCTCAGTTCTTCCGCCGTCGGTATCTGGCTCAGCCGTTCGTTCATGTCAGCGAGCATCTTCCGCAACTCCCTGTTTTCGGCTTCGAGCTCCTTTGAACGCGCAGCTTCGGGGTCGAGCTGCATCAGGATCTCGTCGTAGACCTTCAGGTTGGCTTTGTGCCTGTCGAATGATTCCACGATGTCACGGCTTGCCTGCTGTGCCTCCATGATGGTCGGCTTCAACACTTCACGTGTCGTCGCTACGGTAAGGCCGTCTTTCGAAACGATGTCCGCTTGCATAGGGACGCCCCAGGGCTCGTTGCCCTCTATCGAGATGTTGATGAATTGCGGCATCGGCGAGAATTGCCCGGGCTTTTGGGGCGGGAAATACGGTGCCGATACATCTTTTACGTTGGCTGTATAAAACTTAGGCTGTTCCCTGTTGTCGAAAACGTAGACTAAGGAGCCTTTTCTCAAGTTCTGAAACATCTTGGTTAATGATTTGTGAAAGATAGGGGAGAAGGAGCCCTCCTCCCCGTCTTTCGGTTAATTGTTTTTTTAATTCAGACGGCACCGGTCATCAATTGCAAAGTATCGGTCTGCTTGTCATACCATATCTGGTATACCCCTGACCCCGGAATATCCGATACTGTAACATTTGCTCCGTTGTACGTCGTCAGATTCTTATTTTGCCCGTTGGTTTCAAACAGCACGGGAAGTGTTCCCGTTGTGCCGGCAGGGATTTCCTGTACCAACTCAACCAGCACGAGTCCCCGGTACCACGAATTTGCAAATGCGTGGTTGGGAAAGGAAAACACAACCCCTGTGGTCTCCACTGTCACGCCTGTAGTTTTTAGTACCGGTATGCCTCTGCGGTTAACATACTGAAATGGGAATACTGCCATATTTTTGTATTTTAAGTTATTATAACTAATTTTACATCGGGATAGGTTGGAGTCATGACCAACTGATAAGGGCTTGCCAAACGTCCTTCCCTCTTTTTCTCGTTTGGCACCACTAAATTGTTTGGCAATGACAAATCGGGAATTCATAGAGAGTGTTGCTCTCGAAGGAGAAGAATGGCGTATTATTGATGGTACGCTCGGCTATTTCGCGGTATCTGATTATGGTAGGGTTTCATCGCTATCCCATCGCGTGAGCGGAGGTAATAACAATAGTTGGACGACTAAACCTCGCATATTAACTCCTCGCCCAAATCGGGGAGGATATTTGAGAGTTAGACTTACATCCCTACACGGAGTAGATAAGACTGAATTAGTCCATAGGCTTGTTGCTAAAGCGTTCATCCCCAATCCTAATAACTATGCATATGTAGACCATATAGATGGGAACCGGACGAACAATGTGGCACGTAATCTTCGTTGGTGTACTCGTTCAATGAACATGCTTAACCCTGTCACAAGAGAGTGTGCAGCAAAAGCACGAAGAATACCCAACAAGAAAAACAGAAAGCCAATTGTCCAGATTAAAAATGGAATATTGGTTGCAAAATATAAAACAGCATCCGAAGCCCATCAATTACACGGATTTCACATCGGAGGAATATATGAATGCATTCGAAAACCAACTCGCACATTGAAAGGATTTCATTGGCGCTGGCTTTCGGATTGGGAAGCCTCTTATCAGTAAGTCAAAGAACATTTCACCTATCGGCGAATAATAGCATTATCCCCAAAATCCGCCGCTCCCCCCAAAGCCAAACCCTGCACCATATCCGAGACCATATTGTGCGGCAATACACGTAGGCACACCGACAATAGGCGAATAGGGCACGGTAGCCGTTTCGGGCAGCTTGCACTTGATGCTATTCACGTCATTCTGCAAAGCCGCTACAGCGGCGTTCACGGGTGCTACAGCCTGTCCTACAACACCGGCCATGTAGGCGTTTTGGTGTTCGAGGTTGAGCTGCGTGGTCAGCGTGCTGTTCTTTTCGCGCAGGGCATCAATTTTATCCTGCAATGCAGCTGCCTGCATTTGATCCAGTTTGGAAATTATCGCTGTAGTCCCGCTTTGAGAAGTTTCGCGAATTGTGTTTTGTAAATCACAGGTCTGACGTTGTGTTTCATAGGCAACGCTACTGAATCCGCGCTCCATGCCCACATTGACGCCATTGATGGCCTGCTTCATATCGCAGCAGCACGCGGCGATCTGGTTGCCGATTTGGCATCCCATCGACTGTACAGCGTTGATGATCTGCTGGCTTGACATGCCGAGGGTGCCCTGGATGTTGCACAGCGTGTTCTGAATCTGCTGCGTAGAGCAGTTGAGCGACGATGCCAGCTGATTGATGGCTGCGCCGTTCCCTTGGATTGCGTTCATAAGAAGTTCCCGTCCGGCGTCACCGTTGAGCTGCGCAGGAAGGCCATTGGCGTTGTTACCGCCGAAGCCGTTGCCACCAAAGCCGCCCCAGCAGAAGAACAGCAGGATGATCCAGATCCACCAGCACCCGTCACCGCCCCATGCACCACGGTTGTTGTTACCGTTCATGAGTGCCGCTACGAGGTTGGGATCCATGCCCTTGTTGCCCATCATTGACGAGACGAGAGCCGCGATGTCAAGGCCGCCACCCGAGCCGCCTCCATCGAAAATATAAGTTTTATCCGAACCCATTTTTAATAATTATTGAATGATTGCCGCCCCTGTCAAGGCCGGGCGTTCACCTGTTGCAACATTGCAAAGGTGGCTGCGGGCGGCAGGCATATCAATTCATTGGGGCGCAGATGGGAGGCAACTTCTTCGCAATAAGTTCGCACTGTATTTCGAATATAGGGTGGCTGTATCGCTTGCGTTCATCGAACCCGGCGACCATCTTCTCTATGGCCCGGCGGGAGAAGCGCATCATCCGGGCGATGTCGGTGATGTACATGCCGTTTTTATGGCAGAAGTGCACGAGCATGTAACGTGCATCGACCACATCTTGAAATTTATCCTTCGAAAGGATTTGTTCTTTGGCTATTTCAGTTTCAAATGCAACACATTCGAGTATTTGTGCAAAAAGCTCCGATTTACGCATATGCTTTCCCGATTTTTTATTATAAATTTGTTATACCACTATACAAAAAGCCAACACACCAATTCAAGGAATAAGTCCTCAATGTGGTGCGTTGGCACAATCGTATAGTGGTATATGCGGGAAAGCGTTGGGGACTTTTTTATGCCCGTACCCCAAGGCCCGTTATTCGGTTACAACCGATGGGAAGTCATCCCAGTATATGTAAATCAGCTCTTCCATTGCACAGGAATGATGATGTCGTAAGTACCTGTCAGAATTGCCATAAAATAATACCTACTCCTACGCCGACCGTAGGCTGAAACCCTTGCGGCGTGTACGCCGCCCCGACCCCGGCGGTCAGGGCGAAGCGGCTTCGCCGGGTGACTACCTGCTGTCGGGTGGTCGTGCGGTTATAGGTTTCTATCCAGTCGAGCGTCGGCCGCAGGTTGCCGATCCGGGGCCCGCTGACCTGTGCCCGGTAGGTGCTGTCCGAGTAGGGGCGCGTTTCCATCGCCACCTTCATCTGCACGCTGTCTGCCCCGACTTTCACAACGACGGTCTCCGTCACCGTGTCGGGCGGCGCGAAGAGCAACACCGGCACTGAGATGTCGGCGAAGCGGTACGTGCCGGGCAGCGGTTCCGGCCGCGGGTAGAACACCGTGTCGATGCGCGTTATTTCTTCGACAACCACCGACGCGGCACCCCGGCGGTACCCCCAGCCGAAGAGCAACGCCCCGGCAGCAAGGGCGGCAAACAGGTAGAGGATCAAGCGTTTCATGCCGTCATGGGGATATATTTGCCCGCACGCATGGTCAACAGCTGCCGCCGCTGGCCACCCTGGCGGTTCTTGTAGCCTATATGCACCCAACGGGGCGTGCCGGCGGCATCCTCGTCCTCCGAGATCATCTGGTCGAAGGCGCGGCCCTTGAGCCACGTACGGCAAAAGCGCTTGAAGTCGGCCAGCCGGCCGTTGTCCGGCACCAGGTCGAACGCGAAGCCGACGCAATGCGCCGAGGTCGCAGAGCCCCCGACGGCTTTGTTGAGCGCGAAGCCGCGGTAACCGGACGAAACCCGGATTGCAGGCGTGCCCCACTGCTCATTGGCGCATTTCACCGCCCACGCCTCCCGCAGTGGGTCGAGCAGCTGCGCGACGGACATTTCGATATTGGAGCGGTGTTCCGCCGTCGGGGTATTGTCCAGGCCCTTTGCACGGGCCGTGGCCGAGCGCGTGAGCTCCGCCATTGTAAAATGCTTCATCAGGCAAAACGTTTAGTGTACAGGATATGCCCGACCCATCCGGCCATAGCACAAACAACCCCCACGAGGATGTAACGCGGGAATACGATTCCGAGCACTACGGCCACGGCCGCAACGATGCTCCATACGATCCATTTCTTTTTCATTTGTCCTTTTGTTTTTGTTTGTAGTTTTCCAAATAGGGAATCTTTTTAATCATCTCGAACGAGAGCACATAGTACAGGAAGTCGATGTATCGGTTCTTCGGGAATATGCGGTTCAGGTTCTTGAGGATGTTGACCCCGTAGAAATATATCAGGGCATATACTGCGAGCGAGATCGCCGACATCGCCCCGTCGTGGTTGTCGATGTTGTCCCCGACGAGCAGTATCATGGCCATCAGTCCCGATATTACCGCAGCCTCGGATATGCACTTGAAAGCCTTGCGGAATATGAATCCTTCGTGCTGTACGAGCACGCCGGCGAACAGGCCCGTGAAAAAGTTCGCAGCGAATATAATCATGCAGGCTGTCAGTATGTCGTGTATGGGGGCTATGGCGTTGAACATGTACACCAGGGCACCGATCAACACCTGCCATACTTTTTCGCAGAGCCTTTCTATAAATCTCCACAATGCTTCCATAGGGTGTATTCTATTGTTCGGGCAACACGTTTGTCTGCGCCTGGGGCGCCGCTTCCGACTTCTCCAATTCTGCGATCCTCTGTTCGAGCCGTTGCAGCACCGCGGCTAAAGTTTCTCCTTCGGAAACAAGCACGGCTTCGGCTACGGTTACCGGATAGAACGGCTCGCCGTTGGGCTTGTTGGTCATATACATCTTCATTGCTCAATATTTTGAAAGTCCATAACCGTTTCTTCGGCGGCCAGCTCTTCGGCACGCCGGGCCCTCAGCTCCGCAAGGGTCTTTTCGTTCGCGTTGTACTCCGCGTTGGCCGCTTCGTACTCCTCATAATCCAGGGGATAGGTAGCCCGGAAGTCAAGGCCGGACTTGATGCATTTGGCCGCCCTGTCGTCGGATTTGGCCATGACCGCCCGTAATTCGAGCTGCCGCGATTCGAGGATGTCGATCTGTCGTTGTGTTTCCATGATTCTGATAGTTATAAGACGCAGACCGGACGGGCGGAAAATTTAAAACATTTGCCTGTATAGCCCACGGTGCCAGCGCCTCCACTGTAAATAAATATGCCTCCCGGCGCCTGCTCGCACGAAGTATGGACATAATAATTATAACCATAGCACATGGTAGCTTTCAAGCGTAAGAGGGTACGGTTTACGGGGTCTTTCTCCACGTCAGCGACGAAACGCACCCTGTCGTGCATCAGCAGGTAGACCTCTTCCGACGACGGCAGCCACCATGCCCCCGCCTCCAGTCCCGTCGTCATCCCTTCCACGGTGATGCCGAAGTCGAGAGCGGCCGCAGCGGCTGGGTAGCGGTACTGTGTCTTACCATAAATGTCCTCGAAGGTAAGCCGTCCGATCAGGTTCGTGTTGATCTTGCCATCCTGCAACATCGTCCCGAACGCCGTAGGATATTGTACCATGTGCTCGGCGAACAGGTAGTCCTTGTAGGTGGGATACACGGCAACCAGATCGGGATTGTCGGCTTCGGTGAAAACGCTTTCCCGAATGATTATGTCGCTTCCCGGCTTCTGCCCCGTGGCTATCTGGCCTCTCTCCGAATAATATTCCGCGAACTGGTCGAGGACACCACCCGCCGCAGTCCCTTTCACACCATTCTTGCGGCGGATGTAATACTCCGCTTCACCCGTGTCCAAGATTAGGATACTTTGGTAATCCACATCCACGGCGCGGCGCGTCAACGTGCAGCCTGTTGCCGAAATCTTTTTGTGCCCCTCTATCGTAGACCATGCATCACATGTCATGACAACCGCGGAAAGCTCTTCGGAGGCCGAGGCCACCCAGGAGTATGCAGCTTTGAGTTCCGGTTTAGAATTTATAAGTGCGGCAATGTCTGCCAATGTCGAACCCGCAGGGTACGTAAACGAGAATTCGCTGGTATAGATGTTCAGCGTGAATTCACCGCCCGCGGCGAGGTTGAAGCCCGACAATGCCACCTCATAGCTATATGCCCATCTAACTTCGGATGCCGCGTTGCGGAGCGACACGATCAGCACCCGCCCGCCCTGCCGGGCGTAGACCACGGCCACGGGGACAAGCTGCGGCGGCAGCTGCTCTGCAACAAGCGTCGCACCCTTGACGAAGCGGATAGTTCCCGTGGTCTTGTCGAAGACCGCGAGGTCACCAACCCCGGCAGCCGGCTTGTCCACCACGACGTTCACGCCGTCGTAGACGAGCGATCCGTCATTCTCGATGTATGACACCGCCGACTGCGTGCCCTTGCGGTTCTTGTCGGCCGTGTAACCCGCCTTGTCGGCGTATTTGTTGACTTGTGACATGTTGTATGTAGTTTAAGCGTTCTTCCAGTCCGACACCGCGCCGTTGCCCACGGAGTGGTAGACCGCGTTGTTCTTCGTATCGACATAGAACTGTCCCGCGCGGTCGGGGGCTTTCGCCGGCGCGCCCTCGCCCGTGACGACCAGGTTGTTGTCGCCCCAGACGCCCAGCTTCTTCACCTGCAACTCCGGGATCAGCACTTTGCCCGAGAGCACTCCCACGAGCAGCCTTTCGAGGTGCGTCACGCGCGCTTCGAGCGTGCAGTCCGAGTGCGCGATAACCGAAATTTCGCTGAACGAAGCATCCGACCACGGCGTGAGCTTGTGCCTGGACAAGAAGTCGGCATCGGTGATCTCCGGCCCCGTGGTATAGTAGGTGTTGCCCAGCAGCGTGACGTCGACCTGCGTGAAGGGAGCGCCGCCCTCCACGTCGGGCATGTAGAGCGCTTTGGTTCCGTCGAGCGACAGCAGGCGGCAGCCGATGATCTCGACGGCCATATTTTTCGCCGCAGCATCGGTGCTTGCGTGGATGGTGGCCGCGCCCGTCGAAGTGCCTACGTGCGTGTCGCTGACGCACTCGCAGCCGTCTAACCGAATGGTCTGGTTGTCGGCAAGGCCCGCGCCGACGGGTGAATGGCACGTACTGAAGAGTTTGCAGTTCCGAATCGTCGTGAAATATCGCTCAGATGCGGCAAAGACCGAATCGACATGTACGCAGTAGCAGGCTTGGTGGCCGCCGGCGCTGGCGTCCGTATAACTCTCGTCGTTCAGGCAGTTGACGGTCATGTTGGCGACGGTGCATTCGCCGCCCGCCTCGATGATCTTGGCGCGGTTCACGGAGTTGTTCTCATACGAGACGATGACGCCGTCGCGGCTCTCGCCGATAAGCGATATGCGGTTCGCCCCCTTGTTGATGATCGCATACGGGTAACCCATCGCCACATTCTTCGGGGCCTCGTGATCGTAAAGGCCGTTGCGGATAAACACCGTGACCGCGTTGTTCACGACATCGAAGGCGTCCCTTGCGAAATCGCACGCCTGCGCGACCGAGAAGAAATGCCCCGTCCCGCCCTCGTCCACGGTGAAGGAGTCCGTGTCGAAGTTTTTCAGCGTGGCGCGGCTCTCGGCGTCGCACCATGCGTCATAGTTGTTGAGCGTGACGATCAAATCCTCGATGGTGACCTTTTGGCCGATATTGGTGGCTGCGGGTATGCTGATACCCACATTCAGCCCTCCCGCTACCGATGCCGCCTTGCCGCGGTAGTAGATTTCGTAGGTGCGGTCTGCCTTGAGGGCAAACCATCGGCCCCGCTGGTCGAGATTGTCCGAATAGGTGATGATCCGCAAAGAGCACTCTTTGTCCACGCGCAGCTTCATGCGCACGAAAATAAAGTCCGAAGCTGCGACCGGGATACGGCTGGTCAGGGAGAAGTTAGACGTCACGCCTGACTGCGTAGGCGTAACGACCATGCTCCGATCCGTGATGTCCGAGCCCGTATTATTATAATAGCTCTTCGTAAAGTCCTTGAGGATGTAGGCTACGTGGTCTTTGTAGCCTAATTCAGTATTCAATTCTTCCGAAGTCACATATCCGGAATCATTTTCCAGTTCGGACAGTTTCGAGGGAAGCTCCGTGCGGTCGGCCTTGCCCTGGATCATCTCCTGCAATGCAAGTGTCAACTTGTCCCAGGATACGGTGTTGTTGAGCAGGGAGGCGCGGATATCGGAGCCTTCGACCGTAACCTGTATCTCGGAGCCGATAGAGCCGACATATACTTTCACGAAGTCAGAAACCGGGATGGAGGATATGGAGCCGTCGGCATTTACGAACTCGATAGATTGGGTATCCTCGTTGTAATGCAGCCCCATCATCTCGATAGGCAGGTCGATGATGAACTTCGCACCGCCCTTTGTCGTGAAGGTCAGCTCGTAGGTTTTGTCGTTGAACTCCGGCAGTCCTACGCAGGTGTTGAGCAGCTCCCGGATGTCAGAATGCGCCGTGGGGGAGGTGTTGTGTTGCTCGATCTGCCCGTTGACGTCCGGGGTGGGAATTTCTGAGATCGCCTTGTCCGTATAGTTTTTGGCCTCGGTCAGTGTCTGCGCATCCCCGCCGGATATGTTGCTGTTGAGCTCCTCGGACGTGGCGTCAAACACATCGCTGACATTATTCCATAGTTCTGTCGTCTTAGTGTCCGTGTACGACTTTGCTGCAGCCAGTGCGCCCGCCGCAGCCTCCGTCAGCTCCTTTTTGGACACCTTGTCGGACAACTCCTTCCTTATCTCCGTGTCGTCGTAGTTGGAGAGCCCGGCCAGCTTCTCCTTCTCCTGGTCAGTGTAGTCGTTCGTAGAAAGCCCTTTCCCTTCTTCCTTGTCGACCTTTTGGGCAAGGAGTTTGTCAATATCCCCTACCTTATTTACAGCGTCATTTGCCGCTTTTGCCGCTTCGTTCGCGGCGTTTGCAGCGTTAATAGGGGCTTCGGCATATTCTTCCTCCGTAAGTTCGGAATTCGGGTTGTATTTCTTGAATGCCTCGTAAGCACTCTCGCCGGGCAATCCGATAACAAGGCTTGACGCCTCAAGGTTGACAGTTTCCGTTGTAAGGTTGCTTTCGTCTTCGCCACCTTCCAAAAGTGTCGTAGGAACCAATTCGAAGGCCTTGCAGTAGTCGACCGCCGTTTGCCCTCTCTTCTGCAAATTCTCCCACATGGTGAGACGGTACACCCCGATGGATTTTTGCATTGCTCCGCTGATGGTGAAAATCGCGGTGTTGCCTTCGGTGGTGAAATCGACGGGAATGTCCATATGCGAAGGCAAATGGACGAAGAGTCTCAGGTCGCGCCCTTCGAGTGCTACCTGCTGCCCATTGGTGAGTATCGGCCAATGTATCTCTATGTCCTTGCCTATCCGGATGCGTTTCATATTCCTTTCGAGCGTTTATTCTTTTTTGAGAGCGGACATGATACTGTCGTAGAAGACCGCCTTGCACATCTTTGCGGTATCAACGATAATCAATTCCTCCTCGTCGGAAACTTCGATGCCGCCTTCGCTGTGGAGGATGCGGAATGCCAGGTCATGCGCTACGATGCCGTTCATGCCCATGTATATGGCGTTGGCAAACTCTTTCCTTGCATCGACGACAATATGCCCGGCGCGGGAAATGTCGGTGAACAGTTTGAACTCTTTTAAATTCAATGTTTTCATATATCCTGTTTTTGTGTTAATATTGGCACCAGTTGGCCGTCCACATACTGTTCATATGATCCCACAATATGATCCACAGCTTACCCCAATCCAAGGTAATTTCAGTGTTGTTTTGAGAGTTGGAATTGGTGCATATCCTGTGCTGGGTATTCCCGCGCGTCAACTTGACATTGCCGCTGCCGACCTTTCGGATGAAATAAATCTGCCCTTGTTTTGGTGAAGACGGTAAAGTCAGCGTAATCTCTCTCGTAGCCGTACTGAACACCACGCTGTCCATGTCGGTCAGGGTTCTATTGGAAGAGGTTCGCACATTCCTCAGCCTGAAACCCGTTATGAACCCCTCTGGGATATATAAGGCATGGTTTCCGGACTGACGTGCAGCGGTAGTGGTTCCATCCGATAATGCTGCTCCGGTGACATTTATATACACTCCGTAATTGCCTGCCGTGCCGCCGGCTGCGCTGCGGCTTACTTCTGCTCTTATAGGCCCATAGAGGGCACCACCCGTTGATGCCGGCCAGGTGTCGACTCCAAGATAAAGATTAGTCTTACTGCCTGTAAACTTAATCAGATTGGAAGATAGAAGCATATCACCGAAGCTGTCTGTGGATTTTAATGCTCCTTCGTCAATTGTAAAGTTGCCTATCGTTCCGCTCGATGCGTTGATAGTCCCTGTAATATCGGCTTTGGTGGCCACGAATGACCCGTCCTTAGCAACCCTGAACGGCGCATTCGACGGTGTACTGTTCCCGACGAACAGTGGAATATCGCCACCCACGAGCCCTGCGATGATAGTATTCACGGAAATGTCTGTCTTGGAGTTGTGCACCACGAACTCCATACCTTGCAGGAAGTTGATGACGGCATTCTCTGCGAACAACAGGGGCGTATATATCGGCACCATGTCGTTGAGTTGTTGCCAATATGCCGACGCGGATCCCGCCGCCGGTTTGTTGGAAGCAGACGAAGTGTGCGTCTGGCTGCACTGGAATTTCAGCTGTTTGTTGTTCGCATAGATCGTAACTATGTCTATGTATCTGGGGCCATTGGAGACAAGGTCGAGGTCATTGCGGTATTCCACTCCCGATGCCCATTCCGTGAGGCGGATTATGCAACCCTGCAAGCCATCCTTGCCGGGAGCGCCGTCTTCGCCGGGGGCGCCGTCATCACCTTTAGGGCCCTGCTCTCCCGATATGCGTACCGGAGTTGCCCAGCCTACCGTCGGGTGCAACAGACTATTGTTGGCGTCTATTTCTGCCTGGGTCATCCACAGATATTCACCCGAAGAGAGCGACGGCGGGGTGTCGCTCCAACCTGCGGGGGTGCGATCCGTTTTGACCAGCGCCGGCGCCGTGGTGGTGCTGTTATTCTTGGCGTATTTGAAGTCAGTATGCGGCCCCGGCTCCCCATCCTCGCCCGTTACGCGGATAGGCGTCGACCACGCCCCGGCCTTTCCGGTCGATGCGTCTATCGTAGCCTTGGACATCCACCATATACCGACACCAGTGGGCGCGTCATTCCATCCGGACGGAATGGGGTCGGAGGATGTCGGCTTTGCTGGCTCCGTATCGCTATTTTTAAATACATAGGATGTCCAGTTTCCCGGTTCGCCCGATACGCGCTGAGGGGCAGACCATGATTTGACCTCCCCGTCGACAACGGTGCCGGTACACATCCATGTAGGACGTTGATCCGACATCGGGAGCGTCTCCGTAGTCCAACCTTCGGGCGGTATTTTAAGCTCCGTAGGTTTCGCCGGTTCGCTCTCCGATTTTTTGAATATGCTGACCGTTTCGAGCATCCCGTATCCGCCTAAGTATACCCACTCCTCGGCATCCTTGCCGGGCTCGGTCTTGGTGCCGTCGACCAGACAGCGCCAGTGCCCGTTGTTCCAATATACGTCGTCGTTGCGGTTGTATGTTTCCGTGGCGCTCCACACTCCGCGGTCTATGATCGTGGGCACCTCTTCGCCGCCGGGCGTGAATTGCTGGATGACGCCCGACATATAGATGTTGTTCAGGTATGCCGAATACCCCCTCATCTTTATTCCGAATATGGACAGGTTTGACAGGTCGCCATATTGCGCGGCGATATTGGACGCAGTGAACTCCCAATCGGAAACTCCCGTTAAATAACGCTGGTATGTCCGAGTTTCGTAGCGGGAGGTCTGCCGATCCTCATTCGAGAAGGAGCCATAGCCCACGAAGGTCATCGACGCCGCCGGATGATATTGGGTGGGGTAAGCTCCCGATACCGGGCGTAGTTGATACTTGAATGTCTTGTAAGTTGCAGTGTCCAGCTCTTCGGTGATGCGGAAATAGCAGGTAGCGAACCCGGCAAAGCGCCTGTTGCCACGGCCGTCGTCATAATCCGCGGTTGCATTCTCCGAAGTGTTCAAATTGTGGAAGATGCCCATACATATATCCCCGACCCGAGGACTTCCGATCTCGCCTTCTTCGAGCTTGAGGGTGATGGTTTGGGCCGTGGTGTCGACGCTTTCGATGATCCCGGCACTTGGAGCATACCACGTATCGCCCATGGATATTTCGACACGGTTGTAGCGGAGTTCCGGCACCTCCAGGAATCCCCGAAGTTTCAGGCTCTGCATCTCTGCGTTCCCTTTCTTGTCGATTATGCCGCCAAAGCCAGTCATGCCGGATGCGAACCCCCCGAACTGGGCACCGTCGTCAAAGGTCATTTTACCTTTGAATGTGTCCGGGAACTGTTTGTTAGCGAATTCCCATAGTGCACGCTTGGCGGAATAGGCATTGTAGTCTGCGGCGGCAGTGGAATCGTAGCGGGTGATAAGGTAGATTGAGGCTCCCGATTCGGTAACGCCTATGCGCTGTGCGTACAGGTTTGCCTTCACCTCCGATTCTATGTTGCCGATACGAGAATATGCCGTATTGTCGCCTACCGTATATGTGGCGATATATTCGTTATATAGTTTTTTTTCGTATCCCTGGATGCGTGATAATCGGCCGCTTTCTCCGAAGCGTGGATCCACAAGGCGAACCGCTTGCCCGGCATCGTAATTCTTCTTGTTTTCTTGGCAGTATACGGGATTAGTTTCGCAGTCGTATACGTCCGTGTCGCTGCTGTGTTTCGCGGCATATGATTCCCCGGCCTTCAAGAGCTCCTTTTCAGCCTCCTCGATCCTTTCTTTAGGTAGTTTTACGCCTGTTATGACAAACGTATCTCCAGGCTCGGGATGCAGGCTTTCGTTGGGGATGATAAGTTGGCTTTCACCGGATGATTCTACTTGCGCGATGATCTCGAACTTCTTATCAAATCCATCCTCCGGTTTCCACGTCTCTGGTTTGTAGTTTATACTTAGCTCAAAATCCCGCCCCATAAGACTGCCGCTCGTGAAGGTAGCACCTAGGGTTTCGCCTTTAATCATGTCCGAAGGCCGGAACGGCGTGTCTTTGCAGTACATGACATACGCCTTATCCGTTTGCCCTTCGATGATCTCCCGGTCTACGGTCTCAATGCTGGTGACAGTCTCCGTATTCTTGGGGTATATGTCATCGAAGAACACGACCTGCTCCACAATGTCGCTTCCCGAAAGACCAGGTATTGCGTCGATATACCGCTGTCCGTCCGGCAGGCGAAGCCGAATTTCAGATACATGATTCGTTTCACCTCCTTGCGGAGCTTGCCCATAGTCGCTTGTGAGATTGCGAGTAGAGCCAAAGACGTAGAACCGGGTGCCGTAGCTCGAATCATCCCCTTTCTTTGCGGGAATGTTTTTCACTACATTCCCCTGTCTGAACTCTTCGGGAGATCCGAAGTCCAGTTTGCCAAAGCATAACGATATGAGGTCGCCGTTTTCCTCTGTCCACCATTCCGTCTCAAAGGTCTCGGCAATCGTATTGAGGATGTCCCAGCACTTATCGCCATTGAACGATACAAGCTTCGTAGCTTTAGGATTGTCAACGGTGATTGTGCCTACCTGCCAGTTTTCGCCTCCGAGCTGCTTGTTCATGTTGGCGACGATCAACGCCGCGAAGGATTCGAGGTCTGTGGTGTTGTGAAATACGGCTTCGGGATTGTCCCCACCCAGCCAGAAGCACACGAAACGCTTCATGTGGTTTTGCTGAGCCTCGAATTTGAGCGTATATTTATAGCCGCCGGTCTTATTGTCGAACTCCGGGCGCACCGTGGACATAATCTCGAACTTGCGGCCTTTATATGTGATGTAGGAACCACGAGCAAATGTCGTTGGTTCAAGGAGATTAAAGGGCAGCTCGATATAGTAGTCTCCCATGAGGACATATTTGATGATAGCCTCTTTGGTGACTGGCGCGTCCAATATTTCTGTTCCTGTCGGAGAGTAAATAATCATTTGCATCAAGGGCTCGGCGATTCCTCAAGCCTCTGTGCAAATGTGTGACTGTGCATTTTAATAACAATGGGGAGCTGTAAAAATATCAATAAAAAAGCAGGGATTTCTCCCTACTTTAGTCATAATACAATGGCAGTATTAAATTACGTATGATTTTACGGTTTTAACCATGTGCTCTGAGGCTTAACAATTAATCGGGCATTATTATAAGCCATTTTAAGCGTCAGACATGTGCGTGCGGTATATGTGTTATTTTCAATTTTATGTACAACCAATGCTAAATCAGGATTGGGGGAGTTGGGTGTTAAACATAGTGGCAACAATAGTTGAATCCTATTGCCATAGAATTGGGGCACCGCAGTTTTATAGTTCGTTCTCACTTTTTTACGAGCTTCATCAATAGCCCCTTCCAACCGGCGACGAATTTCAGCATCACCACTCCCTTGCATAGCAGCTGGGAAACGACTTAGGTTATCTTGGATGATATGATCTATATCGGGAATAAGTTCGCAGTTGGGATTAAAAAGTAAGTCTTCGGGTTTTTGAAAAAAATCTGCTATCTTGGGCAAAGATGATTTAAATGTTCGCAATAATGCACCATCGCTTTTTTTGCAAAAACATTTAAAAACATAGGGCGGAACTCCTTCACCTTGATTTTTATTTTTGAAGAAGAAGGCAAATATTTCTTCCAGGTTTTTAGTGACAAGCCCAGTATTGAAGCAGCAATACTCGTTATTGGCTGTAAAGCAGATTTTGTTTTTCTGCTCTCAATTTTCGGAAGATGTGTTCTAAATAATTTTTCAGTATAGAGTGACTTTTTCTCTTGTCATCTGAAAAGTCCCACTCCTCTGGGTCGGCAAGATTTGTAGCCAAATCATCAATGCAACTTTGATATTTTGGGAAAATGGAGAATTTAAAAAGCTCTTGCTGGAAAAATTTATTTGCAGCCATAAATTTAGTGTAGTTAGTAGCTAAAAAAATTGAGCCCTAAAATAACTATTTAGGGCTCTATACAGTTGTTTTCATTTACACATTATACGGATAGACCCGTACGTCTATATCTTATTCGTGCTGCAAATATAATGCACGTATTAGCAAAATGCAAATTTTTCTCTGACTTTTTTACCCTCCTACACTACACCGTTAGGATGTAGTTAACTACACTTTGTAGTGAGGTTGGAAGGAAGGGAATAAAAACGCCCCGCATTTCTGCGAGGCGCCCCCAACGTGGTGTGGAAATAGTGGTATACGGGGGTTACTTTATCGGTGCCATCTTCTTTGGCGTTTGGACTACTTCGAATTGTCTTGCGAGGAAATCCAACCCTTTCTGCGTCACGAGGACTTTTATAACCGTGAACGATTCGTGGTTGTTGCGGTCTATTAACTTCTCCTTTAACTCGAAATAACCCCGGTTAATATACTCTTGCTTAGGCTCATTGCGATTGCAGAAGAATATACCGCGTTCACGGAGCCGTTGAAAGAGCGTGTTGCGGCCGAAGGGAAGGTTCAAAATCTTTGCCGCCTGCCCGACGTCGATCTTCTGGTCTGTGTCCAGTACTTTATCCATTAGTTCGGCTTTCGGGGCGAGCGCTGCGACCTGCTTGTGTGCCTGCTCCAACTGTTGCTTCTGGCGGGCTATAGTGTCATTGGCTACCAGCACGGCACGTGCCATTATCATTTCGGGCGTGTCCGTCTCTTTGGCCGACATGTATCCGCCAGTCTTGCGGATCGTGGGGAGAACTTCATCGCACACCCAGTCCTGGAACTGTTCGGCCTGCGGGAGCTTCGACCGCATGACAAGACGGTAAACGTCGGATTCGGGGATGTATTTCACCCTTTGAATGCCGCCATCGGTAGGGGTGTCCATTTCGGACACCCCTTTGCAATGGGTGCGTATTGCCTTTTGATATTCTATATATCCTAATGATCTCGCTACATCATTCGCAAGAAACATAGGCTTATTTTCGTCGGACATAATAATACGTACGCGCCCGAACCTCTCGTTATTGAATATTTGCAGATTGTTCATGACTAACAGTATTTGGTTGTTGCCGATTGGAAATACTTGGACTTGTTTAAATAAGCATTCAGCGCATCCGTTTCAAGAGCGTGGATGTACTTTCGCAGTTGGAGCGTTTCACGCATGGAATCGTTAAGCCGCAACATAGCATGTGCATACAATGCTTTGTAGTCGGGTTCTGAATTCTTTTTCTTCATGGCTCGGCTATTTACATTGTGCGACATCAGAGTTGCCGCCCATTTTCATAAGGATGAAGGGGTCGACAGGGCGTTTGAGTGAGGTGGAAGTAAATGCTGCGATCTCACGGTCAGTTTCCGCGATGTGTTTGTCAACCATATCGCAGTAACGGTCGAGAAGGTCAAAATAAGCCTTCTTGTACTGCATGGCCTCGTTGTAGAGTTGTTGATAGTCGGGTGTCCCCGGAAGTGATGGTGTTTTCATAGGCATTGATATTTAAATTGTGATTATTTGTCCAGTATTGCCAATATGCGTTCTATACAAGCGTTTTGCTCTGCGAGTAAGGTTGCAAGACGATCCGCTGATTCAATTATGTCGTTCATGGTCGTATTTTATTTGAGTTAGTCGCCGTAGTACGTTCTGCTGTTTCCGTAGTAGTCCGCAGGAACTGCCAGTAGCTGCGGGCGGTATTCGGCGGCCTTCGGCTGCTCCATCGGTCGGTTCTCGACACGCCTTGTCATCATCGCCAACTTCTCGTTGCGCCAAGCCTTCTTGAGGCTGGCTGAGAACGACATAGACGGCTGCACCTTTTTCAGATACCAAGCATTGCGCATGATCTTCGTTTTGTTGTAGGTTGCTTTCATGATTTATTATAGTTATTGTTTTTTATTCTCAATGCAAACATAACAATAATTATAATATTTGCCAAATGTTTAAGTATGAAAATTACACTTATTATTATTTTTTATCTGGTTTATATAATTTTATGGCAAATTATTCTATCTTTGCAACTGGTGTGGAAATTAAACTTATTGTTTATGGCAAAATTTAGGATCAAAGAGATTTGCCGAGATAAAGGCATAACTCAAAAAGAATTAGCAGAAAAAATTGGAATAACGGCCGTTGGGCTTGCAAAGGCTATTGCAGGAAATACGACAATCGGTACGCTTGAAAAAGTTGCCGACGCTCTCGGGGTAGATGTTGTTGAACTATTTGCGGAGAAAGAAGACTTTGTTGCCTTCGTTCGCGATAAAGGCCAGATATATGTATTTAATACAATAAAGGCATTAAAAGAATTTACGGATACCGCGAATAAATGCGCTAATAGTATGCGACAAATTGGGGTAGCCGTCGAATGTATAAAAGAGGGAGAATAAAGGTACTACAAGCCTATAAACACAAAGGCGACGAGTGGTTTTTACCATTCCTCGCCTTTTTTCTTGGATATTTCAATAGAGAATTGTAAATTTGGAATACCTATTAAAATGCGAAAATACAATGCTTCTCTTAGTCATTATCCTAATTATAATAATTGTTATTATTCTTTTTAAGATTAAGAAAAAAAACACTCGTCCGTGTGAAAATGAAATTGAAAATTATGACGAGGGAGAGTTGTATCTAGATGAGGAGCAAGAAGGCGACGAGGATGCGCATTATATAATGAATGCATCTGCATATCCGGTCGATTCTTATTTAAATATGACACATCATATTGCACAAAAAGTGATGCATTCTTTTATTGTAATGGATTATGCTTTTTTTGCGGAAACTGTATATTACGAATTCGATGAGATTAAAAATATTCTATCATCTATTGATGTAAAAGATGATAATAATAGCTTGTTAAATCATGGTATATGTTTATCTGAATTTTTGTCGTCTGCGGAAAAAAGGTATAATGAATGTATATTGAGGGCTATTAAAAGGCAGTATGAAGGGTACCAACTTGTAGTGGTATTCTTACAATCTCATGCAGAAATAATAGAATATACGACTGATATGTATACTCAAATAAATAGAGCTAAAAAAATCTTACAACCCATTGACAATAAAGATGAAATTAGTAATGAACTAGATAAAATATATTATCAAGTAGAAGAATTTTGTTCCCCATTTTTGTCTGTTCCGGATAAAGAATGCTTAATTAATGCAAAGAATTTGAAAAATTATTGTGTTGGCTTGATGATGTTATCCGAAAAGCAATTCAATGATGATGAGAGTGATAACGCAATACGTGCATTAGATGAAGCTGCCAGATATGGGTGGTATCCTGCAAATAAAGAGTTGCTCTATAATTATACAAACACTCAAAGACTTGATAATTATAAATTTATGGAAGACCACGCCTTGTATCGTCTCTGTATAATGGGTGCAGTTCATGGATATAGACATGCTCAAGAGTCAATATTGAAAGCGCCAGAATATAAAGATATAATAATCAAGGCAATGTCGTACGGGACTTCGGTATGCAAGAGCCTATGTAATGATAAGGTGATACTGTATGGTTCTGTGCGCGATCTTCATGACTTTATGATTAATAATTATATAGAACTATCAACAGGAAGTGTAGAGGATTTTTCATATTATGATAAGCCTTCTATTAATCTTTGACTGATGATATGTAAAAGACAAGAGATGGCTAAAATCACTCCTCGCTTTTTTTGGATATTCCAATGTGAAATTGTAAATTTGGGTTACTAACCCAATAATATTTTTATTGATATGAAAAGAATACCTATTCTATTTGTATTTGTTGCTGCAATGTCGCTTTTTAGTTGCAGCAAAGGCGACGATTCTACCCCTAAATTAGAACTAAAAGAAACAAATTATAATCTAATTGTTAATGAAGAGGTGCAATTAGAATTGGTGAATACTGATATTGATATTTCGGATTGCGATATTAAATCCGAAGACGACTTCGTAGTACAAAGCTATGGACGCAGGGTATCTGCGCTTCATGTTGGAACGACTCAATTAACAATTAATTATAAGGGAGCATCCACATCTTGTACTGTAAATGTTGAGTCTGTAAATAATTATGTAATAGATCCGTATCTGAATTTTGAACAAGCTACAAATATAAATGATATTTCCAGCTATCACAAAGAAGAGCCAATTAGTATGGATACATCTAATATAGATAGCGATGTTTCATTAATTAAGTATCAACCAGGGAATGGGATTTATTATATTACCTACGCATACTCACGTACTCTAAAACGCATATTGGCGGTAACAGAAGAGATTGGTACTTATACGAATAAAATGATAGAAATAAACAGTTCATTAATGGACCGATGCAAACTTTTAAGTACGGGTGGGGATATCTGGTATGTTCGACCAAACAAATATTATGTCCGAGTTACTCAAGGAAGAACTTCGTATTTAATTAAGTATGCAGCCAGTCAAAGTGATGTAGAAAAGAGTTGGTAAAATATTTAAGGGGATGCTTGCAATATTGTTAGCAACCCCTTAAATTTTACAATACAACGACAGTTCCATCCTTATTTACCGAATACTCCCCGCTGATATTTACGATATTCAGCACGGCATAGTCTTTTGCATTGATCTGGGCTCGTGCGCCGTGCATCAATATGATTGTATGTGTGAATTTAGCCCCGGAAGCCTCGATAGTGGCCTTCGTATCACCGACCAGGCATACATATTCTTTGCCCTTTAGCGTGATGTCGCCAGCGTCGACATATACTTCCAATCCTTGAAGATTGCTTCGGTTTTCCCTGAACACTTCGACTGCGGGGAAGTTGTGATCCTGGCAGAACTCGATCCCTTGTGGGGTAAACATCAGTTTGATTAGCTCGGGGAAGTCTTGGACGCGGTTTATCTTTTTACAAGCGCCCGTTTGTAGTGCCATCGCCCGTATGGCATCTACACTCTTATTGTGTTGGGTTGTCATATATTTTCTGTTTTTGCGACCCTGTTTGCTGGGTTGGGTTCATTGAATTTTACTGTCAGTTGTGAGGTGGTAAGGTCTGCGGACATCATGTAGCTGCCGGAATTACCTATGTAAGTCAAGTGGTAAATATCCGCAGATATTAAAGGTACGCTGATGTCCATTTTGCCTCTTTTTAGTAGTTCTATAAAACTGTTGTAGTTCAACGTGTGCTCTGTGAGCGTATCGCCGAAGATCACGAATGTCAGCGTCAGATCGCGGGCGGCAACTTTCGGTTCTTCGGGGTAAATTACCTGCTTGCCGTCCTTTTTTGGGTCGTCATTCTCTACAAAATCTTTGAGGCTTGCCGGTGCTCTTAGACTTGCAATGAAACCCGATCCCATTGCGATACCCATTGCATAGGCATCGTAGCCGTTTATGAGTAAATCCCTTTTCATTCTCTTCCGTTTAATGCTTTGACTAAATAAGATTGTGCGGTGTCCAGGACATCGTAGCCTTTTGAGCTGACGAAAGAAGCGTAAAACATGCCATCGGCAAATACAATGCTGGTTCCCGACTTGTTGACTTCATCGAGCCACTTTTTGATCGCCTCAGCAGCTTCATCACCGTAATTCATTCCGCTTATGTACCGCCGCTTCTCCTTGCCGTCGTAGGTTACAACATATCCGAGGGAACTGCGAAGATTCCATGTATGGTTCCGATAATTGGCTTCGACCTGTTGGAGTTTTACGGCCTCTCGCGCCTTCTCATCCATGAAATCCACGACCTCACCTTGAATGCCGTCGATGAACTTGCTTAGGTCTGATATGTCTTTTTTTATTCTCATTAATATTTAAGACATTATATGTTTTCCGTGTTTTTCTTTATGCTGTTTATTCCCTCTTCAATGCGTACCAGTGTTTTATCTATATTTTTGGTGCTTCCGTTTATTTCCACAATTTCCATGTAGGTCATCACAGCATATCGGAGCAGTTCATTATTTACCTGTACGCTTGCGTACATGGCTGTTTCAATATTGGCCATAGATGTTAAAAGACCGATTATTGATTGCGTCTGCGCCATTACATAGCCGCGGATGTCGGTAACCTTGCCTTGAATGTCCGTGAATCGGCCGTTTAACTCGTCGCCGGTATCTTGAGACATGGCTTTAAAGCCTCTCTCCGTGGCTTCCTGCCGAGCTGCTCCGGCATTTCCAAGCAACTCTTTTGTCTCGGCAGGAAGACTGTCCCAGACAGCTTGGAATGTCTCTCCAACCTTGTTAAGATCATCCGCAAAGCCGCTCATGGAGTCGGTAACATTTTCCATCCCCAGAAAAACGCCATCCTTAAACCATTTAGCCTTATATTTATCGAATACTTTACCGATTTCTTCCTCAAGAACCCTGCTTATAAGCATTTGTCTAACGATGTTTGCGACAATCTCGTCCACCTTTTCGCCCCACGCTTCGGCCGCATTCTCGCCTTCCATAAATGCGTCTATAAACGCATCTCCAAGTTCCTTTGCGATTTCTTCCGCCGTTCCGCCAATAATGGTTTCGACGACCTCGTTAATCACTTCAGCGGCTTCGGCTCCAAGCTCTTGAATTTGACGTTCCCATTCTTTTATCTTTGATTTGTCCGTTTTTTTCTTGTCGTTCTCTGCATTAATCTGCTTTTGAAGCAACAACTGCTGTTCTGCAAGATTGTTAAGTTTATCTCGGGTATCACTAAACTTATTTTTCCCCAGAAGATTGCTGTCTGTATATTTAAGGTTTGAATAGGCATCTGCTATACTTTTGATTGCCTTTTCTTCTATTTTAGCCGCGTTGATTCGCTTAACGATGGCTTCCCCGAAGGGGCTTAGTTTTCCGTATGCGCTCAATATCGCTTTCGTCGCATCATTATAAGCGTCTTTTACCTTCTGAATAGCATTAAAAGAATTTTCTTGGAGCCGAATTGCATTGGCATTATCCAATTCCCATTGCAGTTGCTCAATTCTACCTTGCAGTCGGTCTATTTCCGCTTGTTTTTCATCATCATTATTAAATAGGCTGGCTATTTTAGTTGCTATTGTCAATACCGCTTGAATAATAGCAAGAATAACGGATGCTCGCTCAACAGCTTTGATCGCACTGGCGGCGGTTGTTGATGTCGTTGTAATAGCTGCCGCCGACGATTCAGTAAGAGTGACAATGCTGCTAATCATACTGGCTGCATTAGTTGCAATTTCGCCCGCCGCACTAATGACTTCGCCAGTAGTGCCCCCAACGGCATCACCAATACCCTCGAATCCATCTGCAATATCACCGAGTGTCCTCTCTAATCGCTGCCATTTCTTGATCGCATTATCTTTGGGGGCTAATTTTGTACTCGAAGCAGCTTTATCTACTGCATTAATTTTTGCTTGCGTCTGATTGATCTCACCGCGCAATTTCTGTCCTTGGGCACTATCTGATGAATCGAGGGCATTATATTCGGATTCCAGTGCTTGTAGCGATGCCTCCAGCTCTGCTTTCAGGGCGGATAATTCATCCATGGTCTTGCCTGTCAATTCTCGCACCCATTGCCCGGCTTGTACTTCAATTTCTGCTACTGCTGCATCTCGCTCGGCTTCAAGTGCCTTCCGCTCTCCAATGCTGCCAGCATTTTCGATCTTACGGTCGTAAATGTCTTTTGTAGCTTGTAGTTTTTCCCGGAAGGTTCCATACGCTTTCAAATACTCGTCCCAAGATTGTATATTCTTATTGATTGTAGATGCCAACCCTTCGGGGCTTATCGAAATAGAAGAAACGCTTGCCCGTTCTTCAGTACGCTGGGCATTATTGGCATCGTTCAAGGCTTTTATTTGGGCTTGCTGCCCCTTGGTCAATTCCCCACCTTGCAACTCCCTGATGCGCTCCTCTGCCTCCTGTATGGCACGGGCGCGTTTCTGGTAGTCAAGGTCTATTTGCGCGAGTTTCTTGGCCGTGCCCTCCTTCATAGAATCTACTTCGGCCTGCAATGCATCATCCCGGAGCTTTTGCAATTGCTTGGTGAGCTCCTTTAGATTGCGCTCTTGATCGGATGCGGCTTTTTTTGCTGCGTTTTCGGCCTCTTGGCGGGCTTTTTCCGCCTTTGCATTAAGTTCATCCGGCGTTAAGGCGGTGTACAGCTTTTCTGCTGCGGGGGACAATTTTTCGATGCCGGCATTTATCGCCGCAATAAATGCATCGACATCACCTTCATAATCTTCATTAATGCGCTTCCATATAGTATTCCCTTCCTCACCAAGCTTCGATAGTGCGCTAATAAATTCTTTCCGGAATTGGGTTATGTTTGTTTTAGCCTCTGCAAAAGTTTTAGCACCCCAAATAGCGCTTTGGCCACCCTGACCCAAATCCATGTATGTCTGTATTGCCTTATCATATTCTTTTCTGTACTCTTTCAGTGCATTAGAATAATTGGTATAGGCATTCCCTGTTTTTTTGATGCGTGCTATACTCTTTTTGTCCTCTGTAATAAGTTCTTGGGCAGCCTTCGCCTCTGCGACCTCGATAATTGCATCGCGCAGGTTTTCATAAGCACCGACAGCATTTCCGACCATAACCTGCTCCGCAGCCATATTGCCGAAGTAAGCGGGGTATATGTCTTGCAGTTTTTTGACCGCTTCGGCTCTTTCTTCATAGGGCTTGGAAAGGTCTGTCGCAGCCCTATACAGCAGATTCAATTTGGTTAATTCGGATTGAGCCGACACCGAACCTTGAGCCATAGCGGAATTAAAGCGTTCGAGTGCAGCGGCAGAGGCGTCTATCGTCGTTTTACCTTTGAACAGCGACGCTACCCAGTTGGTTATCTCCTTGCCGTAAAAGGTAAGCACGGTTACGCCTGCCACAAGCAGGGTTTGCCAGGAGAAGATCGACGATGCTATCTGTTTCCATACGGGCGTGAAGGTTTGCCCGGCTTTCTTCAATTCATCAACCGATTTCTTCGCCCGTGCTATTTCATCGGCCAGCATCGGCAGGTTGTTGGATATGGCGGAAAAGAATATTTGCGGGCCATATGCCAGTGACGGCAACTCGCGGGCAACTTGCTGAATTTGGAATCCCAGCATATTGAATCCCGAGGCATAATTGCCGACATTGCGAGTATGGACGCCCATCGACGCGTCCAGTTCTTTGATCTTCGTGTCGAGCGATTCGATGTTTTTAAGCATCGTTTGCCCTTGCGCCCCCTCACGATCCGCGGTGCTCAGGTTTTTATACACCGCACGCATACGGGTAAGCGCCTGAGACATTTCGTTGATAGAGCCGACGGCGGCCTTCTCCAATTTGATTTGGTTGGCGAGCTCCCGCTTCAATTGGGATATTTCCTGCTTGTATTCCTCGATAGATACGGCAGCGTCCAATACTTGCGCCCTTTTCTTTGCAGACAATTGCCCGTTCTGCTGCTCTTCCTTATTGAGCGCGGCGACATCCGCTTTTAATCGTGCGATCTCATTTGAATATAGCCTAATTTGAGCTATTGCCTTTGTTTTTTCGTCGTTAGCGGCTTTTAGCTCACTAAGCAGGTCATGATATGCCGCAGTTTCGGCCTGGGTAGCCGCTGTTCCTGCCGTAGAACCGTCGCCAGCAGTTCCGGTCGTGGCCGATGCGGCAGCCTTGGACGCCGCATCCATTGCCTGCTGCTCCATCTGGGCGATCTTGCGCATTGCCTGTTCGACACGCGCCTCCATCTCGCCAATTTTACGGTTTATGACGTCGAATTCCTTTGTACTGTCCGGGATTTCGGCCAGTACCTGCCGCAACCGCTCAAGCATGGTAATAAAACTCTTGAGTTTATCGGTTTCCGCGTTTATTTTGAATGATAATGCACTCATTACTGCTCTTTATTGCCTCTTTTCTTATTGTTTCTTCTCCGGGCCATATCGGCGCCCGATCCCCGCACTATTTTTTCCTCGTCCCCTACGAGTGTGCGCACCTTGTCAGTCATCATGAGGAGCATGGTAGGGTAGTTTATGCCTTGGAGGGCTTCGTTGTAGGAGATGTTCAATTGATCCATCATCGTTGCGATAATGCCCGTTATCGTATTATTCCCGACGGTTTCAGATACTGTTTTCCGGCGTGTTTTGTCGATCTTCACCGAATCGAACAAGTCTTTGCCCGATACGATGTCGGCTATTTTCATGGTCGCGGCGGAAATCTCTTCACAGGTGGCATACCGCTTGGCGTACCACAGGAATAGTTTCTGGCACCATGAGCGCCGGAAAAGCAGCCTGGATATTGTTTCCATGGAATATTTTTGCCTTCCGGAGATCGAAACGTCTATTTTCCCTCCGGCGAATGCCCTTGCCAAATCTTTCACGAACGGCTGGTATACCCGGAATGTCAGCACCCCGAGCTTTACCGACGCATGATGCGTATTCAACAATGACCTGGCGACAATATCCGCCGATTTACTCATGGTCTTTGGATATTGTTGTGGACAATCCCTCCATTACGGCTGCAACCGAGGCAATATCCTCAAGGGGTATCATCAGCAGTATTTTCTGGTAACAGTCGAACAACTCGTTGAATGTGCTCCGCCTCATGAATCTTCGGCGTAAAAACCACACCCTGACACCCGCGAATATGTTGCGGCTGCCGACAACCGCCAAGGCTATACTATGCGCCATCGCCGATATACATGCCTTACTCTCGTCCGGATCTTTGTTGACATCCCGCGCCGTCATGATGCGCGTTGCCGTCATGGGGGACATCTTGTATACAGTGTATCCCTTCGATGCGATGCGGATACTGATAAACTCCAATTTCATAAGATTGATTTTAAGAAATAGGGGTGAGGGGCACACGCCTCCCACCCCTGGACTGCTGATGGCTTGGAGGTTTTTATTCGACGTCCACCTCCGAAGAATCGAACCAATATTCCGACGAGACCGCCGTGTTGTCGGGTTCCAGGGCAGCAGCTGCTACACCGATACCTACGGCGCCCTCATTGTTGGTGTTGCGGGCGATAACCGAGGCCTTCGGAAAGACGCAATACTGGTTGTCCTCCGTTAGGGCGATCATGCATTTTTCAATGCGCGTGACACCTCGCGCACGCTTCCATGACGTCTCCGACCCCGTGCCGCCCATGAAAGCCGCCTTGGTTTCATAGTCGTATTGCCCGATGGTAAACGACATCTGGATGTTACCCATTTCGGTGTCTTGGCGATATACGCCATTGGTGAGTTGGTTCCTGTACTCCGTGGTAGACGGCTCCTCCTCTTCGATGCTCCATGTGTCTTGATGGATGTTCTCCACCTGTTTCGTGCTGACATCTTTAATGATGGTTGCCAGAAGAGTACCCGTAAGATCTCCTGTGACCTTCGCAGGGTCTGCATAATACAGCTTCTTGATTCCTACTGCTATTACTTTTGCCATTGTTTTAGTTGTTTTTAATGTTTAATACTCTGAATAGTACTCTGATGTAGATATAGTGGCATCCGAGGTTCACATCTTCTTCGCGGCCGATATTCTCATACCTGTACCTGTATGCGGATCCGTCGTAAGTGCCGTACGTCCATTCCTTGAACCTCGCCTTGGCTGCCCGTTCGAGTTCGTCCAGCCGTTTTAGGTTCGCTTCCCCTTTGATGTCGGGGACACACAGGTTTACAGCAACAAAGCAATTTTCCCAATACGTGTCCGGCGTCTGCTCGGGTGGTGTGATGACGACGATACGCTCTCTATCGACTTTCCCCTCGGGGATCGCCCATGAAGTGTGCATGTCTTTTATCCCAACCCCCTTACACGCCGAGAACAGTATGTTACGCGCGTCTCCCGTTGTAATCATATCCAAAGGTCTGAAGCGTTGAAATAGTTGTTTACCTTGGCTATTGCCACTGTACCTTCGCCCCGTACTGTGCCGGTTGCCTTGTCAATGCATTTCACGTAACCTCCTTTGGGTACTCCTCTCCCTTCGTAGACGATGTGGTATTTCGATTGGCGTACCTCTCCGTTCTCTGATACAAGGCGGATGGTTGTGTCGTCGTCGCAACGACAATCACCTATTTCCTGCCACGCATCACTTTCGGACATAGCTATCGGACGTCCCAGTTCGTCGTATTGTTTGGGAGGATCGATCCTCAAATAGAGTATGTGGGGCGCGAAATACATATTACCACAAGTTCGAAGCATCCTTTATCGAGGACAGGCCAATAGAGCTGCTCAATTCTTCGCCGGGCGTGATGCCATATTGCCGAAGCATCAGTTGTGCCCGTTGCTTCATGGCGCTTTCAGACCAGGACACCGAATGCCCGTTTTCGCTTACCGACAGAGGGTGCATTATCAGGCTGTCGATGAATTCGGATACGCGCTTGGCGATTAGTTGTTGCTGATGGTCGCTACCCGCCAGGGAGTTGGGATCGTAACCCCATTCCCTGGCGAAGCGGCGAACGCCATAGTCGGAGATGGTTCCGACCATGCTGAACTCCTGATGTATGCATTCTGCGACCGTCATGCACTCCTACGATTCTACACTCAGCGAGTAAATACCGTTGATTTCGGTAATGACGGGCAAAGAGATGGATTGCGCCTTCGTGAACTCCACGCCGTTCGAGTTATCCGTCTCGCCTTTGCCCCACTGCGAGATGCGGATGCGTCCGTAGTTGGAGTAGGCAACTCCCGGCTCGGGGCGAAGCTCGTTGTCTGCGTAGGCGTTTTTGATAACGCCGAGACGACCCTCCGGCACGAATACGAGGCTCTTGTCATTCCACGGTTTGTATTCGCGGATCTTGCCATTGTCCTGAATGCGCGTCATCCGTCGGATCACCTCGAATACGGGCAATCCGTTCGACCGCATGAACTCGTTTAGGTTGGCCAGCAGAAGTGGTGACGATGATTTGTCCGTGCCGAAGATGACCTGCTTCATCTTCTTGCTGCGCAGGATGTACGAAAGCCGCTTTTGATCCAGAAGGATGCGGTCGAAGGTCACCTTCTCCTGAGCCGCATCGACAATGCCTTGGATATCCTCGAATACATCGACCGTGTCGATGTTGCCCTCCGTCCACTGTGTATCTGCTGTGGCGATGTTTTCTTGCGGCATGCCATAGTCGATATTGCCTCGCACACCTCCTTCGGGGTTGTTTTCCTGAGTGAATGAAAATACCCCTTTGTTCGAGAGGGCACCTAGGAAGATGATGTCTATTTTGGCCTGTACGGATTCCACGACCCGTTCAACGCCGCCCCACATGAGGTTTACGAGCTGCTGTTTCTTTGCCTGATCTGAGATCATGCGTGAATCCAGCAGCTGAAGTACCTTCCGATAGTCTTCAATGGGCATCGGTAGGGTCATTTGGTGAATGAGGACTTTCTTGGCTATTGTAGCCAGGCCTTCAGTTCCCATAATGGGTTCCTTGCCTTTCGAATCCAAGGTGGCAGCTGCTACGCCCAGATTATACGATCCGATGATCTCTTCGAAATTGAACCCTACCGTGGGAGTATCCCACTCCAAAAAACGCTCGTAGACATTTTGGTCGAACAAGCGCTTGCGCAGTTCAGATGCTGCGTCGATGCGAGCTTGCACCTGCTTGGTCAGCTCGCTGAAAATAGAAGAATAATATACTTCGCTCATTGTTTACCTGTCTTTTACTGTCTGATGTACTTGATTTCAGGGTTGTTTTTCATACTGTAGCCTTGCAGCCAAGTCTCGGGGATGGGGTATGCTACATCCTTGAGGATTCGCGCCCCATAAGCTGCCGAGACAGTCGGAAATCCATTGGCCTTGGTGTATTCCTTTGTCGTTTCGATGACGGCGTCCGGAATTTCATCCCCTCCGAGCAGATCAGCGCCTGCTACTGCTTCTGTCATTGCTGCGCTTAATGTGATTTCGTCGTATGATTCGTTGGCGGTGCTAATGCTCTTGATGGTGCCGGAGGAATCGCCTACTTTGACGGCATCGTTGATCTGGAACATAGAGCCCTTGATGACACGCGGTTTGGTTGTGGTACCGCCCTCTACGATTCGTGCCGATTTGCAGATGGTGCACTCCATGTTCTCGAAATCGAGTTTGATAGGCGTTCCCTCTTTGAGTATCGTGCCTTCCGGATAGGTGCCCTTCACGGCGAAATCACCCGGCAGCACTTCGCGCTCTCCGCGCCAGAATACCGGGAACCCGCCCTTAACTTGTGTCTTTTCGAATTTAATAGCCATGTTTGTTGTTGTTTTTATTTTGCATCCGGCAGATTTTCAGCCCACATTTTGGCCTCCTCTTTGCTTTGAGCCTCAGATGTGGAGAAGGGGAATGCCGTTTCCTGCCCCTCAAGCCCTGCGGCAACGAATCGCGTCTGGAGTGCTGCGAACTTCTCTTTGAGCTTCGCTTCGTCCGGATTTTCCTCGCTCATTGCAGATGCGAGGTTTAGGATATCATCCAATGCCGATTCGTTGATATTTGCCGCCTTGGCCGCTGTGCGCAGCAATGAATCCCGTTCGGCCTTTACACGCGCTGCTTCCAAGGCATCGTACTTTGCTTTTACAGCATTTTCACGCTCTTCCTGCTGGCGTTTGTAGGCTTTGAACCATTCGGGCTCTTCGCTACTGGGAGTAGTATTCGCCTGCCGCTCCCCTGTGGCAGGTTGCTCGATAGGCTTCCCGTCTTTGAGGTTATGCCGCTTCTCGTAGTTCTTGACTGCGGTCTGCTGCGCATCCCCTGCACGGTAGTCGCCGTAGCTGGTTAACACGTCCTGAAAGCCAATCCCCTCTGCTATGGTAGGTAATTGCGCTTCGTCCGTTACATTCTCTGACTTCTTCGTTGCGATTCGGTCGAGGATCGCATTGTCCACCCCTGCAAATTTGGTTTGGAGCAGTGCTAAAAGTTTTTCTTTCATATTATTTTAATTAATCTCTGTTGCAAAGATTTCGACGGGCATTTTAATAACAATGGGCAGGACGGAAATTTATACTTTTTTTGTACGGTAATTCAAAGCCTCTTTTATGCATTCAGATATCCAGCCGACCAAATAACAGAATGGCTCTTGGTTACTGCAATCAATGCGTCCACCGATATAATCGAATATCTCCATAGCCGCATGTGTAGATTCGTGGCAAACGTACTGGATATTTTGAGCGTTCGCCTTTGTGGCGAACCTGATAAGAACTCCACCCCTTTTATTTGTGATGTCGTATGTACTCTGCGTATCCGCCGCAGATGTGTCGTCCATATCTGTTATATTTTCAAACCTATCGCTTATTGCAGATGCGCTTTTTTCACCTATCACCACCCAAATTAACCGAGGATAAATTTGCGGATCAAATTGATGTATAATAGCCTTCATTGTCCTAAAAGTTTTATTCAGCCGAGGTGTTGATGCTTGAATTCTCGTCTTTTTTGGTCGAAAGGTTTGTTTTTGCATCCTGGTAAATGCTTGTGGCAGAGGCTTCTTTCATTTGCCTAATTCTTTCGATTTCCTCTTGGTAATTATCTGCAACACCCATTAATTTTACAGATTCCTCAAGTGAAAGCACTCCATCTGCATAGGCTTTCCCTATGGATTGCCACCTTGCAGTAATGTCTTCGTTGAAGGGCTCCGAAAATTCATGCTCGATCTTGAGGGTGGCGAGTTTGTCTCTCATATGGATATGAGTTACATTCATCATAATCGCCAAAATGAGATTCTTTTCCCGGTCGACGAGTTCGTCATATATCTCTTTTCGATTATCACGCTTGATATATCCGAGAACCATTGCGCGCTTAATGGCTTCACCGGACAAAGTCCCCAATCCGACCATTTTCTCTGGAGTGAACTCCGGAGTGAAAGTATCGAAAAGTATAGATTCTTTTAAATCCGACTTTTCCTGTTGCCTCGTTTCAGACGACATAGGTGGATTAAGGTATTCAAACCGATCATCTTTGCTTGACAGCTTGATCCCCTTTCCGGGGGAATCAGCTTTGGGAAGACTTTTGATAACCTCTGCGGTGGCAATGAACATTGGATCCGCAAAGTAATTGTTGGTGTCTGCGGTTTTTGAGTCAATACTTTCTTCCCGATCAATTCGGGGCTGCAATCCATCCCATGCCGTATTTTGCTTGTAATAAATGATGTTAATTTTACCAGTTGGATTAAGCACTGGGGTCACATCCCAACCTATTTTGGCTTTTCTGCCCCGGAATATAAAAGTGGGTGTATGAATGTCGAAATGCTCTACTGTTCCGGCGCCCTCCTTCAAATAATACCCACATCCAAATGCGAGGAGGTTACCATATTGGTCGAACATGGGGCGCAAGGTATATCCGTTAGACTTCGACAGCACAACTATTTTCACCCAAGGAAGCCCCGTTGCCTCGTCCCTGTAAATGTGATACAGCTTTGCACTTTGGGTTTCGGCTCCGGCCAGCCGTTTAGCCTGTCGCATCTTACTGTCGAATCGTATTTCTCGAAGGAATTGTTTGTAAGCCGAAAATGCATCGGCATCACCGGATTCGTCGGATACCTTCCATTTTATCGGATTTCCAAGCAGGAAGAACAATTCCACCTCATTTATATAGCGTTGACGAGTGCGGGGCAATTTCTCCGTGCGGTAATCTTCCTGTCCCTTCCTCGTTTTGTCTCGACGCCCCATTACGGCGTGGGATTTTGGATTGTATTCGCACAGGGCCTTGGACACTTCGACATCATGATCTTCCATCAAAGACATAGCCCGGCTGATGTCTTTTGCCTTGATAAGCTCCATTAAATCCCGCTCAACACCTAATGCATTGAGCGTTTTATTTTGGAAAAATGTAAAAAGGCGATCTAAAAAGTTCATTGTTTACCAAATATTAATATCACTTAAATCATCGTCTTGTATCGGTGTGCTGCGCTTTTCAAAGCATCCGGTCAGCGCATCGGGGGCATCGTCATGCGCATTGCCCCCTTCTTTCATGTATCCCATAATGGCCTGATAGAATTCCGGCCACCTTTTGTCCCAATTTGTCGGGAAAAATGTCATGTTGTTGACGTCTGCCGACTTGGTAAATATGCGCACCTGCTTATTATCGGTCTGGCAAAAGCAACTAACCGTTGTGTGGGTAATGTTCATCTGGCGAAGGATGCGTTCTACATTGCGCGCAAAGCCCCGCCCTCCGTTATTGCTTTCAATATTAGCCCATTCCGTCCTGTTCCTTGCAAGCATTTCGGCCGTCTTGGGTTCGGTATACTCCATGGGCTTTTTTGTGTAGAGCACATCGGTCACATAATTTCCCTCGGGTAATTCGTCGTAACATATCGAACATAGATAGTCGCTTCCCGTATCTGCTGTATCGGTGTAATTCTTATGCGTGCAATCTTTGGAGTAGGGGATAACGTCGTATGTTCGGAATTCACGATACATTAATCCCTCAAGAGGCTTGGGATTCTGCATGTACTGGGTCTCAAATATGAAGGGATCCGCTTCTTGGTATCGCTTTAATTTATCAAGCGCGAACCGATCCTCCCAAAGTGCACGTTCGGTAGGTAGCCCTGCATCTAAGATTGCGGGGAATTTGACAACATCCCATTCTCCACCTTCCTCTATCGTGCCTTCAAGCTGCAATAAGTATCCGCAAAAATCATCTGGAGCGAGCCTTTGAGCTGTTACAATGACCGGGGTGCGAACGTCATTAAGACGGTTCTTGAATGTAGAAGTCCACAGTTCGCCAATGCGCTCTTTGGTAGTACTGGAGTAGCTATCCTGCGCCTTCATTGGGTCGTCAATACTCATTGCACCGCTGAATTCTTGTGCTCCCAGTTTACCGCATCCAAATCCTGTTATTTGACCCATAAAGGGAGCCGCATACATTACGCCCCCGCTTGAGGTGGATATACTTCCTTTGGCATTGTTGGACAGTTCGACATTTGGGAAGAATGCGCGGTAATTGGGATCCTCCATGATCCTTCGTATGTTCGTAACATTCCGGGTAGTAAGTTGATCGCTACTCGAAAGATGCATGAACTCGGAACGCGGATTGATGGCAAATCCTATCGCAGAGAAAGACACGACGGCTAACTCTGTTTTAGAATGTCGCGGAGGAATGTTAAACATGAGCCTATTAGTCGGGTGTTCTCCACGGAGTACTTGGTCGAGTTTATGGCATATTATTCGATGATGGGGCGCAATCCGAAAAGGTTGTTTGTTCACAGCCTCGAACATTACGGACGTAAATGCCAAACACCCTTCCTTCAACAAGAAGTCACCTACACTGGAATAATCAGTCATCGCTCCTGCTCATTTGTATTAATTGAAAGAAACGATCTGTGTTGAATGTCGGCTGCGGAAGGTCATTACCTTTAGTGTCAGTGTTGGCAGTTTTCTCCGGGGCATTGTATCCGAGCATGCGGTTGATGGTTTCTATCGCCTTGCTTTTGTCCATCAATTCCACGACGGGGCTACCTGAACGGTCAATCTTTATGGACTGGATTAAACGCCGTTTTTCAGGCGGAAGAGATTTTAGGTCTTGGAAAGAAATTGAGGGAACCTGCCGTACGCCATATTCGGTTTTCATATCAACCATGTCGGCATCGACAAAGTCGAGTACGTCGGCATTAATGATGGATACATTAAGCCGGATTAGCTCCTCTTTGGTGATAAGTTCTTTTTCGGCTAATTGGGCTTGAAGTTGTTTTACCCTTACCGTAACCTTACCGTTAGAAAGCAATTGAGATGCCTTGACAGATATCACATTATCTGTCATTCTGGAACAGTCATACGCAAAACGATACGCCTCGGATGCGTTGCCGCACTCGAGGTACTTGTTGCAGAACTTCTCCTGCTTTATCGTCAGCTTCCCTTCTGCCATGAAAAACAATCTCTCAGGGCAAAGGTGGGAGCAGGCATTTTAATAACAATGGATTCCGCCCCTAATTTTTGAGGCTTTTATCTTTGGATGGATTGTTCTAAAAGTTTGTGTTTTCCTCATAGGGAAAACTTACTTTGGTGGTGTTTATTGTTCTAAAGGTACAAAAAACCGTTACGTGAACGACTCAGATTTTGTGTCACTTTTTTATTGCTATTTAACGCATAGCGAAATGATAGATATTCCTATACTTACAAGCGAAACTAAAAAAGCTGCCCACGCCCACCGTCTATTGCGTTTTATTTCTTGTATTGACAATTCCCTAAATTCACGCTCTTGTCGAAGGGTTATTTCGCGCTCCTGTTGTTGGGCAAATATATATTCAGCACCACCATTATCAATTAATACTGCTGTGTTGCACGTTTTTTCTAATGCCAAATTAGATTTGCGAGTGGCCTCATATTCGACCAACGTATTCATTACTCTATCAGCCTGTGCTTCGTTCTGAGCTAATCGGTAAACATCAACGATAAGTAATGATTTACGCGGGTCGTTTATACTCGACAAAATTTCGTTTGTAAACGAAATATCCTCTTTATGAATCATGTAGTTACTCTATTTTTATATTGTATTCATTATCGTAAATGTATATATGCACCTTCTTGGATTCCCGCGTCCCGTTATATTCAGTGCGGGTTACTTTTAATAAATGGCTATCGGCTTCCTGTTCTAAGTATTCAACTGCATACCGTGGCGCTTGGTCATAGGAGCCCGTATATTCATCGAAAATCGCTACTTCCTGAACGTCGGATAGTTCGCCATGATCGTAAGCCACTAATTTGATTGATTGATCTGGACTTGTATACGCGAGCCAGGATTCTACATCATTAGGGTTTATGAGGATGCGAGATTGCGTATAATCTGCATTGGCGAAAGCTGCATCTATTATAGCTGCCGTCGATTTATTAGGTAAGGAATTGAACGTAAATGTATTTATTTCATTAATGCTCGAATTATAAAACCATACGGTTTGCTGCTGCGAGTCTGGAGAGAAGAATCTGAGGTATAAATAAAAGAACGGAAAGTCCCTATACAAATTTCCAAAGTTATGATGACCTACCGCAGCCGAACTGCGCATTTCTTCTAATACCGTCCTCCTGATTGTGTTATTATCCGATGTATATACAACAAAGTCAATTCGAGTTCTATTATTTTCCCAATCGCTGTATCTTATTGCGGCTGTGAAGTAATTATCCCCGAATGTTAATTGAGTTGGCCAGATCTCTGTAACATCATATTTATATTCCTCCCCATATTCTGTATATCCGACTGGTTTTCCCCAGTCTGTGTAATCATATATGCATTTACGAGTAAAGTAATCGAATACTCCAAGCCATGCATATGTGTTATTTCGCTTGCCCAATATTACAACATAATCTTTACCCCACCATTCCCGATATGAGGGGGAGGCCACGAAATCGTTGCTGTCATCTCCCCAACACTCTGTAATACGAAGTCCTACCGTGTCAACATTGGAAAAATCGAATTTCTTGTTGTAGCCACTTAGTGGATCAAAGCCATCATCATTATTGCTTTCTGATGTGCAGGCGCATAATGTTAGTCCAACAATGAATAGTAAGAAGTGTAATAACTTTTTCATGAGTTTATGAATTTACCCCTATCGAAATGAGTTGGTAAGAAAAGAGTAAAAAAATATTTGTGCTATTGAAATAAACCGAAGTTTTTATGTTTTGGCCTGCGGGCGCCCCGGTCATTTTTAAAGGAGACCGTAATCTCCTTTAAATGTGTAGCTCGATTATATGGAGCTTATTTTGGGTGGTTCTATTTTATCATATTGCTTCCGCTCTAATGAAGATGGCATAAGGCTAATTAGAATACCGCTATGCCTCTTTTTTTTGGGCGACATCGCCCTTGCTTTTCGCTCTCTCTTCTCGGTACAGGTCAATTAAAGCCCCGTTTTGCCGAATCAACTCCTCGTTTTGGCGGAGTAGTGAATCTAAGAATCTCTCCATAGTTTTTGGGTTATTTAGTTCAGCTTTCGTTGGCGTGACGTCTTCGCCTCCTTGGCTGACAGGTTGGTCGGTAGTTTTGAGCATTGACCCTTTTTCGGTCAATAGCCAATCTTTGTTTAGATTGTTGTTTAGGTTGCAAAGTCTTGTTATAAAGTCTTCAGGTCTTTTGTTTGGAGTATTAACCACTTGAGAGAATGCAGATTTATTAGAATAACCCATAAGAACCCCAATTCCTTCTTGGTTTTTAGCGATTCCAGTCCCTATAAGCCATTTTATAGCTTTTTTTATTCTCTCAGTATCAGTCATTTGTAAAATAAACTAAAAATAGTTTAGTATTTATTTGTTTGTGTGCTAAACAAAGTTTATATTTGCAATGTAGAACTAAACTACACCGCAAAGGTAGAGTGTTCTACACCGATAAACAATGTAAAGATATACAAAAGTTTTTGAAATAACCAAGCGTAGCGCCATGAAAACTTACGACAAAAGCAAGATTATGAAGAATGCGTGGTACCTGAAACAGGTGCAACCGTCGATGACCTTTTCTGCCTGCCTGAAAAAAGCGTGGCGCAACGAGAAGTTGGCGATGCTGACGGCGAGGATCGAGAACCGCCCGACGGAGCAGCCGAAGGCCACGGAGTACCGCCCCGAGCTGTTGACGGTGCCGTCAGATTTCTATGGCGTCCGCGGAATGTACTATGGCGACTAAAAAATAACCATACCATGAATGAATTAATCAAAACTAGTGACCGCTTGACGGCACTACTCGAGGAGCAAGCCGCCTGCATCGAACGAATAATGGCGATACTGGATAAATAAACAAAGCTATGAATTATCAAAAAGTAATAGCTCGGACAATAGTAGCAGTTGTAGCTTTCATTTCTACGGGTATCGCATTAGTAACGCTTATCCTTGCTTTACGTGCTATCGAGCCCCTCGGCTTTTATGCTAAATGTGTATGCGGTTTTTGTTGTATTGGAGGCCTATTGCTGATGGTTGCAGGCATTATATCAATCATGATCATGTTGACCGATGAAAATTAACCCGGCAAGAATAAACAAATCTATGAATACTCAAAAGAACGACATCGAACGCTGTGCCTTTGTAAAAGGCTACAATATCATCCGTGCTCGAAGAAAGGGCCGCGATCTTGCCAGCATTGCAATGGACGAAATCAGTCAGGCATTAAAAGATGGCGGGCTGTCGAACAAGGCATTTCACAACCGCAAGTACGGCTATGTGAACCACACCCCCACGGAGCGGGAGAAGATAGAGCAGATTTTCATGAAGTGGGGTGTAGATAGCCCTTGGGGTTTGGCATAGGACAATGAAAACCGACACCATACTTAGTAAGCGCGAGCGTGAGGTGATAAACCTCGTAGTATTGGGCTACTCAGCTCGGGAGATCGCAGAGCGGCTTAACGTCATCTACCAGTGTGTGGCGAATCACCTGCAAAGCATCTACGACAAGACGGGCTGCAAGCGAACATTGCATGCACTTGTCACCTGGTATTTCACGCAGAACTTCGGCATCACGCTCAACATATCGGAAATGACCCGGCGGGTCGGAGCGGCGATTCTTCTCTGCCTGTTCTCGGTCGAAGTATTTAACACGGATGTAGAGTGCCGCAGATTAAGAACGCGCCGTGGCCGGGAGTTCCGGGTGGAAGAGTTAATAGAGAGCTAAACTTATAAACCAAAAATAGTATGGAAAATTTACTGCAATGCAAAGGTAAGAAATTCAAAGCCAATATCAATGACCTCCCAGCTGAAGGGCGTATTCAGGTAGAGGAAGGGAGTATTTATCTATGCCAAGATGCGAGGAGTGGATCCAGTTGCGAAGACAAATTAGGCTTCAAATACAGTTGGTGTATCGGGGATGGTAGCGAGGTGGCACTCATCAAAAACGGCGTTTCAAATCTTTGTATCCGCCCTTCGACGAAAGAAGAGGCCGAATCTTTCAAGGATTGGCAGGTAGGGGATAAGCTTGTATACGAATCAAACACTTGGGAGGTGATTTTCCGTAGTGGAGAATTGGTCGTGTGCAAGAAAGAGAACGGCAATGCGACTTACAATTTCACTTGCGACGAGCTTTACACATTAGGTTTTCGCCTTGTTTATGAACCTGATCCTGAATCTGAGATTGTCGAAGTGACGATGGATGAAATCGCCAAGATGAAAGGCATTCCGGTCGAGCAGCTTCACATCAAAAAGGAATAGCATCACGAGGTGTGTAGCTCAAAGGTAGAGCGGTGCAGGGATGCGAAATAGAAGCACAAAGGTTGAAATACCTCGCATTTCCGGGCGCAGGTTGCAGGTTCGAATCCTGCCGCACTTACAAGATAGCCACCGCATAGGTGAGGGGTTTGATTGCTGGCACTAACCCCGCTGCAAGGCAAAAGCGATCCGTTAGGCCGATAATAGCGTCATCGGCGGGCCGTGGGCAAGGCTCAAAGTGATAGCCCCGCAAAAGCAAATAGCCGAATGCGCGAAAGACTGGCATAGGCTTCGAGCTGCGATGATATGAGCGGCGAGAACCACCGGGATAAATCAAGCATTATTATGCCTGGTGTGGCTTGACCGCCTATCCAGGCTCTATGGCAGGCCTTGCGCACCGTTCTTTCAGCAGTGGGTTATTTCATTTTAGGCGTGAGGTCTGCATCTTGCCCGCGTGCGCTTTTCGGTGGCGCAGTTTTGAAATGGAGTTTAAAGTTACAGTGCGCGCGGCTTATTTGCAACACCTTAAAACAATTATACTATGGAGAAGAACACTTTGAGGAAGAGGAGATTTCTATGCTTCGACCTGACGCCCAGGTGGAAAATGTGGAACCGGATCGAAGACCTGGAGGTGCGGCTTGCTACATGCCTTTGCGAGCGCAATGAAGCGGATGGACGCCTTATTGAGCGGGAACACGAGGTATTGGCGCTCACTCAAGCACGTGATACCCTGTACAAGCGCATCGACGAACTGGAAGGCAGGCTCAGGAAATTCGACCGTACCCGTGGGAAAAGCGGCAAATACATCAAAGGCCATGAAACACGATCCTCAAAATAAAATTCTGGCCTATCTCAAGGCCGGCGGCAGGCTGACTGTTCGCAAGGCTGAGAGGCTGTATCACACAACGGAGCTGCGCCGGATCATCAGTCGGCTCCGGAAAATGGGATATTCCATTTGCTCGAACAAACAGAAGGCCGTTACGGAAGACGGGCGGCCGACACAGTTTAACGAGTACTATATGCCACAGGTAGCGGATTCCTGCCAATAATCCGCAAATCGCATTTTAAGTTTGGTATTTGCCATTGGCCTGCTGTGAAGCACGCGGATGGTGTGCCGTCGGCATTAAAGCCCTACGCGGTGGCGTGGGCGAGTGGAGATGTCGGCGGTATTTTATGGAGGGTTGGCCGAGTGGTTTAAGGCTCCGGCTTACTAATCCGGCAAGCGGCGACGCTTCGGGAGTTCGAATCTCTCACCCTCCACACGCCTGCAACAGAATGTTGTAGCCGTATCAGCCATGAAAGTGATAGGGAGCTGATGAATATTGAATGCTTGCCTTTGTGATTAAAGTATGAGGCATGAAGCGATGGATGGAGCCTAAGACCCTATCTATTGGGTGTTGATATTCGTATATCGGGGTGTGGTCGGCCTCGGAGTAGCAGTTTGAGACTACATGCAAGTACCTTGGTGACGGGAATAACAGACAAATGGTTCGTCCTTGATATTTACGACCGTCTTTGTCGGATTGTTTTACATCCAGTTATCTGTGTTTAGGATATGTCCGAACAAGGGAACGCATATTATTGAGCTATGGTGTAATGGTTAACACACCGCCCTTTGGAGGCGGTACTCCCGGTTCGAATCCGGGTAGCTCAACGGGGTTCTAACCCTAATGTTGTGAGTTTGATCGGGCGCTTGAGCGTCTGTCACAACGGAAGCTGACAGAGGGTATATCCCTCGACAATCCGAGGCTGCGTGAATAACAGTAGCAAGGCCGAGGCGGGCTAAGCCCACGAAACGGGAGGTAAAGAACGCAAATCGGCGGCGCGAAGCACAGTAACGCCGCCACCGCGGGGGCAGTCAGAAGCCCCCGCTTCTTTTGGATACAATCAAACGACCATGAATAAATATCTTCAAGAGCTCAAAGACAAAGGACTGGTGCCTTTACGGCTCGACAACAACACGGTGCTTTGGGTTACACCCGACAAGGCCAATGAGAAGTACAAAACACGCTACCTCAAGAATGCCGAGAGGTCGCGGAGGATGGCATTGAATTTAGATTAGTTATGAATTACGGATTACCTTATAAGGGTTCTAAGAATAGTATTGCGAAATGGGTTATTTCGAATCTTCCCGCGTCGCATACGTTCGTGGATTTGTTCGCCGGAGGATGTGCGGTAACTCACGCTGCCATATTGTCTGGTAAATTCGGACGTTTCATTGCAAACGATATTACGGAATATCCCCAAGTCTTCCGTGATGCCATCGATGGGAAATACCGGAATGAATGTCGATGGATCAGTCGGGAGGATTTCCTCCGTCTCAAAGATGACGACCCCTACGTGCGTCTTTGCTGGAGCTTTGGGAACGATATGAAGACATATATGTATGCTCCGGAGGTTGAGCGGTTCAAAAAACACATGCACGCGATATTTTCCGCGGGAACGCCCACGAGCGCGCGGTTGGCATGGAAAGGATTTGTCCGGGAATTTGCAAAAGTCCGTGATAAAATAGGAGAGCTGACGCAAAAGGTGCTGAAGTTGTGCGCAGCGTGCGACGTGGCACCTCAATACAATGCGGACGGCACATTGAATACAAAGGCGATACATACAGATGTTTTTCGGGTTAAATCAGCGTATTTGCGAAAATATTTACAGAACGCCCTGAAATTATCCGGTCTTACGCAAAAAGATGTCGACCGACGCCTTGGGAATTATATGGGTAAGCATTATTTTAGCGAATCTCAATGGATGTTGCCATCCTCTGAACAATACGAGAAGTTGCAAGAAATTTTACCGGCGTTAACTATTCCGTGGGCGCCCTTAAACGAAAGTCTGCAAAGTCTGGAAAGACTGGAAAGTCTGGAAAGTCTGGAAAGTCTGCAAAGTCTGGAAAGTCTGCAAAGACTGGAAAGACTGCAAAGTCTGGAAAGACTGGAAAGTCTGCAAAGTCTGGAAAGACTGAAACTGTCCCGAAAGGATTACAGCGATGTTGCTATACCGCCGGGCGCGACGGTATACTGCGACCCGCCGTATGCTAACACGTCGGGGTATATCGACGATTTCGACCATGAACGATTTTATAGATGGCTGCGCAGCATGGAATTCCCGGTGTTCGTTTCGGAATATTCCATGCCGGACGACTTTATATGCTTTGCGAGTATTGACAAAGCATGCACCTATTCATCATCAAAAACGATAAAACGCGTAGAAAAGATGTTCGTACACGAGCGGTGGGCAGATGCTATGAGAAGCCCGGGTGATACTGTTCAAGGGACGCTGTTCGATTAAAATCGGCTGGCGCTTAATTTAAGGTAATAAATACTGAAAAACTATGCGAGAGATTAAATTCCGAGGCAAGCGTGTAGATAATGGGGAGTGGGTTTATGGAGGTATTATTTTCATAGACGGAGGCAAACCGCATATTTTCTGCAACTATGGAGGCGTAGAGGTCGATCCCGACACCGTCGGCCAGTACACGGGGCTGAAAGACAAGAACGACCGGGAGATTTACGAGGGGGATATTTTGACCGACAAATACGAAAGTATTGGCACAGTAGATTGGTGGAATGCTGGATTTGTAGTCAACTTCGGAGATGTAGACATTTTCCAAATAGCGGATTGTTTCGACGAGTCGTACCAAATGTGGTTTATCGGCAACATCCACGACAACCCGGAATTGTTGTAATAATCATAAATATTTAAAAACATGAAACAGCTAACACAAGAACAGGCGATTAGGTTTGCCGATAGTAAAGAATATGAAAACTGGACTCCAAATCAAATAGTAGATTTCCAGTTGTTTCAAAAACAACTATGTATGCCCTTCCCTGTGTTTCACGAAGCGCTTGAAAAAGTTTTAAAACGTCCGGTGTTTACGCATGAATTTGCATTTGCTGATGAACTCAGAAAGGAGTACAGAGGTGATAAACCAGCTCCTACATTAGATGAAATAATCAATCTTATACCAGAAGAAAAAAGAGTCATTATTTTTGCAGATTCGAAATGACAACCAAACAAATAAAGTCGGTAATAAAGAAATTTCCGCATAGTGAAGTCCGAGTGCCTTTCACTTACCATCATGACTATTTGCGTGGGAACTGCCCAGCTCTCGCCGGATGGTCAAGGGCAGATATAGCAAACTCTACCGTTAAATTCGACAATCAAGAACTTTATGCGCTTGCTCTTCTTCAGATAATAGATGAAACATATCCATGTGATATTGTCATCACTGCATTTACTGACGAAGATAGGGCTATTATCCGAGAATGTACAACGCTGGCAAAAGAAAGAGTGGCTTTTTATTATAGGAAGTTTGCAAATGTCAAATAATATTTTGCAGATTCGAAATGAATTCGTATATTTGCCTTTGCCAAAGACTCGCGGTAACGCGATTACAAGTACATACGAACGTTTTCTGAGACGTGTCCCTGTTGCACTTCTACTTCGCGTAGTCGTGGGTCTTTGGCGAGATTAGGGGGCGCGTCTCTCTTTTTATCATAGTGTATAACAAACTTGTGTTCAACATGCCAAAGACCAACACGAGTTGCAAAACGGGGAATAAAAATACCCGTGCAACGCATCGCACCTGCTTTTACAGGTGTCATCTGAAAGCCAATCGTCCGATGTTCTCTTCGGACAAAGTCGATTACACCAACGTTATCCGCGCCACGTGCGAGGAGCATGCTTTAGGCTGTTTCCTTGCTCAGTTCCGCGTGCTCTATCCCGCGTATGCTGTCGTTGTCGGCACCATACTCGTAAGCCGGGTATTCCCCTCCAAGTCCAACCGTTAAAATAGCCGCTATGGCACATCTTATCACCTTGTTGGCGTTCATCGCGCCGATTGCCGTGGTATTCGGCTGGGTGCTATCCAATCAGCACCGTACAAGTGAGATTGGAAAATTGCTAACCTCAATATTCGAAAGCCATGAATGAGTTTACGGAAATCACGGTTAAATGCGTGTGGACGACGATAAAGGGGCGCATTTGGCGAGCCCAATACCGCCTTCGGAGAAAGGTTGTCCGGATACAATCCAAGGCCATCTACCGAGCACTGAAGAACGAGAACAAGCCCCGTATTTACCGGGTTGAAATACGATAGCCAATGGACACACAATATTACACGACAACCACGTCAACCTCTGTGCTTGCACTGGAAGAGTACCAGGACATTCCCAGCGAGCACATCAACGGTGATCGGGATAAATTCTCGGAGGTTGCCTCAAGGCTGGTCGACATAGACCTGAAGCTGATATACCATGCTTTCCGGGAGGCTATCAGGAAAGATCGTCGTGGTGATGAAGACGGTCGGGTCTATACGGTTGCATACAAAATCTACGACATTCAGGCGAGGCATCACTATATGCCTGTTTATGAACGCCGATACGATGTCTTCGCCGGATGTTTCGAGGAGGTGCAAACCGGGTGCGAAGACAGCATCGAGGTTATTAATGTCACCGATATTGACGGTCGGATATGGCCAGGGCATATGGCCCGGTTGAAAAATTACGCAAAACGAAACAATTTATAACAATGGGAATCTATAGCAAACTGCTGGAAATCCAGAGGAGCGTCAGGGCATTGCTTCCGAATGCTGATGGAAATAATTACAAGTACATCAGCGGTTCGAAAGTACTTGGCATCGTCCGTCCCAAGATGGACGCACTCGGTGTGATCCTCAAAACGGAGGTTCTCGACATCACAAATATCCGTCAGGATTATACCGTAGGCCGGGATCAGCGACCTAAATCCGAAATCCTATCGAGTGTAAAGATGCGTTTCACTTGGATTGACGTGGAATCCGGAGAGAAGGATGTATGCGAATGGAGCGCCAACGGTCAGAATGATTGGGACAAAGGTGTAGGCTCGGCAATGACCTACGGGGAGCGTTATTTCATTCTCAAATACTTTCATATAGCCACTGATGAAGATGACATAGACCGGCTGCCTCGGCATGAGGATGTCGGCCCGGCTTCCAAGCCTACGCTTACTGACGAATTGCTGACTTTGGACTTGTTCGAAGAGATAATCAAGGCTAAGGAAAACGCCAAAGGAGCCAATAAGCGATTCTCATTAGCCGGGTTCTTGGAGTCCAAGTATATCGTCGATCAAGAAATGCTTCCGAAAGTCAATGTCAAAGTTACCGAATACTACAATTTAACGAGGGAAAATAAAGCATGAATCAGCAGATAACACTATTCGGAGATACGGCATCCATTGCCGATCTCGCGGGCAGGGCCATCAGCGCCGTCGTAAATGGCGACATCAGCCCTATCGAGGCGCATATCCAGATCAGCCGCATGGAGAATGCGATCAAGCAATTCAAGGACGATACGCAGGTGCGTGATATCACACTCCGCGAACTGTCTAAATATGGCAAATCGCACCAGTTCGGGGACTGCCGGCTGGAGGAGGCCGAATCGGGCGTAAAATACGACTATTCTATGTGCGGCGACAGTAAACTGCGAGATATGTATGAAACGCTTGAAGCTTTAAAAGTGGACATCAAAGAGCGGGAGATGATGCTGCGCAGTATGCCTGCATCGGGCTTGGCGGATCCGGAGACGGGGGAAGTGTTGTTCCCGCCCGCCAGGTCGAGCAAGACTATTATCAAGACTACTTTTAAAAAACCACTGCAATGAATGTATCCAATTCCGATATGCGCAGGGTGATTCGGGCGATTGATATGCTTCGTCCGCTCCCTGAACAATCCACGCGCGAGTGGGATGCCATCCGCAGGTTAAAAATATTCGCCAAAAAACAACAACGAAAATATGGTAAACAAGGTCATCATCATCGGGAATGTAGGTTCTGATCCCGAAGTTCGTGTATTGGACGGGGGCGCCAAGGTTGCCAGCCTGAGTGTGGCGACGACCGACCGTTACACCGACAGGCAAACAAAAACCGTAAAGGAGATAACGGAGTGGCATCATGTGGTGGCGTGGCGCAATACCGCTGATATCGTGGATAAATACGTGAAGAAGGGGGCGCAGATTTACGTCGAAGGTCGGTTGCGAACCCGCGACTATACCGACCGAGATAGCATCAAACGATACATCACGGAGATCATGGCCGATACGGTCAGGATTTTGGGGCGCAGGGAATCCCAGGCTTCATGCACTTCTACTACCTCCCAAATGCAATCTGCCCCCGACGATCTTCCCTTCTAAGCCATGGATACATCTGAACTTAAAGAGATCGAGGAAATGCAGCTCTTCATTGAAGCAGAACCGCCTACTGAACCGCAGGCAATTTCACAGCGCATGTCAGAACTGAGTGTGCGTATGGCGCGTAGCGGCTATCTCCTGTCGAAGGCGAAATACGAACAGGAGTTGGCGATGCTGAAAGCCTCCCGGCTGAAAGACCTGATACCTCTGGCGCCGAGTATCCAAAAAGAAATACTTCGGGCGTCCTGTGCCGAGGAGAACAAGGTCGTTAACATGCTCGACAGGATCAACCGCACGTGTGTCCATCAAGTAGACATACTACGTACGCAACTGAGTTTCGAGAAGGAGCAGATGCGCCAAATAGGCTATAACGCATGACAGATTTAGAACGGGAATACGACCGTGTTTTCAGCCTTTTTATACGTCATCGAGACTGTCCGGGTGGGCGAGGTTTCTGCATCACCTGCGGGGCGCCCATAGCGCCTGAAACATGCGATTGCGGGCACTATATAGACCGAGCTCACAGGTCTACGAGATGGGACGAAAGGAATTGTCACGCCCAATGCAGGGTTTGCAACAGGCATTCTGCTGGTCGCATTGGAGTTTACCGCCAAGTACTGATCCGAAAATACGGACTTGCAGTCGTTGAAGAACTTGAACGCAGTAAGCACAGCGTATTCAAAATGTCGAGGTCGGAGATGTCCGATAAGATCAATTATTACAAACGATTAATTCGCAATGTGTAACACTTCAAATAACAGTTGGATTAAGATGTACCGCAGCTTCCTCGATTGGGAGTGGTATCCGGATACGAACTGCGTACGGCTGGCATTGCATTTCATTTTGAAGGCAAATTACCGGGCCAAGAAGTGGAAGGGTTTAATCATTGACCGCGGACAATTGGTAACCAGCAGAGGACAGCTGTCCGAAGAGACAGGACTTTCGGAGATGCAAATACGCACCGCAATAGACAAGCTGGATAATTGCGGGTTTATAACCAAGTCGGGAACACGCAAATATACTATCATAACTGTCTGTAATTATGACTTATACCAACAAGCACAGGATGGTTTTGATAATGGTTGTCAACCAACAGATAGCCAACAAATAACCAGCAAACAACCAACAGATAACCAACAAATAACCACAACTAAAGAATATAAGAAAGAAAGAATAGAAGAATATACACACACACTGGTAGATACTAAAAAGGGGGTTGTAGGGGGGAAAGAAAAAGAGGCTGCGGAACTCATAGGATGGATCGCCACGAACGCTCCATGTATTGCTTCAATGCCCGAGCCCATAACTGCGGGACAGGCCGTGTGGCTGTTGCAGGACTACAACGTGAAAGATATTCGCCGATTGATAGCCACCATGCAAAGCAAGCAGGCATACCTCAAACACACGAATGCCTATACGGCTTTTGTCAGTTACGCAAAACTCGACAAGGCGCTTAAGGATGGCGGGCCGCCAAGTGTGCAATCCGGGGAAAGGTATTACACACGGGATGAAGCAATGGCCTACATTCGATTCCGTCGTTTGGGCGGCTCTCTTAAAGATAATTTCACTCTTGAGCGTGTGAATGGGCAGCATTTGTGGTGCTTGAAAGCCCAGTCCCCTCAGTTAACCTTTAACGAACGATAAAATGAAAGTCATAGTCACCTTTTCGGGTGGGAAAGACAGCTGTATGAGTTATTACGGATTATGCGAATAGG
>OGYC01000187.1_pt1 | contig 69410 bp, 74 predicted proteins | sample 1576461 | NCBI WGS metagenome assembly OGYC01 (sample SAMEA3541569, study PRJEB24748) | human gut metagenome | biome: human gut; feature: human-associated habitat; material: faeces | place: China | collected 2012 | reverse complement strand
ATGTGTTAAGCACGCCGCCAGCGTTCATCCTGAGCCAGGATCAAACTCTCATGTTTAAGTTTTGATCTTTGGTCAAAATTAACTCTAGCTAAGTTTAACCGTTCATTTACTTTGTTTAGGTTTTGTTCTCTGAACAATTCTTTATTTAGAATTTTCAGGGTTGCATTGCTGTTTATTTGTCAAGGTTCTGTGTTGTATCTCTCGACGCAACTCTGATATAATATCATGTGTTTTGTCGTTTGTCAACATCTTTTTTATTTTCTTTTGAGATTTTTCAATCTCATCTTCACCACTTTTTCGCGGCGAATTTTATAATAGCACTGCCTTTTCCATTTGTCAACACGCTTTTCCCTATTTTTTCATAATTCTTTTTCTTTTTTTGTCAGCTTGTAGGAAGTGTGTTTTACAGACACTATATGCTGTGGTTATTCTCTGTTCCAATCCCTTCTTTATGTCTTTCTTCTATATAATGATGCCAGGGTCTAAAGGTCTAAACCCACGCAAGCTCGCTCATATCACATCTCTGCCATATCACGTACATCAGAAAATAGGCAGCATATCCTGGATCATACGCAAAATACCGACCAGCAGAAGTCCATAGGCAGCGCCCGCCACGAAACCAAGCAGTTTATTCAGTCCCTTTATAATAGGAAGCCCTGTCAGGATCCGCAGGGAAAGGATGATTGTTTTTAGTACCAGAAACAAAACAATATATAAAACAACGCAGAGCAGCACTCTGACAATTATAACCTGATGGTCGACCAGCAGGGTCGGGACAAGCTGTGCAAACGCCCATGTATTGAGCAGGTAAACGAGCAGAAGAGACAGAATGCCCGCACATAATCTGCCCAGGGTAACAACAAAGCCTCTTCTGCCACCCTTAAGTGCTGCAGCCACTATGATCACAATTCCTATGATATCAAACAATTCCATTATCTTAATTTTATCAGCTGAATGCTGTCTTCCAATACAACAAGCAGTTTTGTGTCGGAAGAAGTCGGTACGATTGCCCGGATCGTTCCACCCAGCTCTCCTTCGTATTTTTTCACGCCGTTCAATCCGTATATAACCAGCTGATTCTGGTTATATACAAGAATCCTGTCATTCTCGACGATCAGATCCGTATATTCAAAATCGATCGTTTCCGTCATTTTTTTCCGTCCGTTCATATCATATACCCGGATGCTGTAACCGCCATCCTGTTCTGTATTGCGGAAAACAAGCGCAAAATTGGTTCCGTTATAAAACACAGACTGCACCTCATCATCCAGCTCTATTTCCGTCTGAAGTGTCGGCTTCTGTTTTCCTTTCAGGATCAGGACACGCTTATCTCCCACTGCAAGGGCATTATCTTCATTTGGATAAAACAGAAGCGGAAACAGTTCTCCTGCATAATCATAGCCACTGACCAGATTGTCCGTTTCGTTCTGACCGACATCGCCAAAATTGTAAAACGCCAGACTGGTGTTGATCTTGCCGCCCTCTGCCTTCAGATAGGATACACCCACCTTGATATTATCCGGCGAAATAGAAAACGCCAATGGATAGCCGCTCTTCTGCATGGATGTTTTGATCTCTGAGATCACATCACCTGTCGCCGAAAACATTCTGAGGTAGATCGTAGCATCATCCTGCAGTGCTGCGACCGCAATACCGGAGGAAGATACGTCCAGATCCAGAATCGGCAGATTGGTCTCCACCGTTGTTGCATTTCCGCTTGGTCCGATCAGATACAGAACACTGCCCTTATAATCTGCAACCGCCACATACCCGCCTCTGGATACAACGATCGGTTCCTGCATTTCATAAGTCTGGTTCCAGAGCTGTTTGCCATCCTTATCATAGGCAGAAATACCATCTTTGCTGTATGTCAGTAGATTATCCTGATATTTCCGGAATACACCGTCCGATGTGCCTACCTTGTCGATCGTTTTGATCATTTCAAATTTAGTATATACCTGATTTGCCAGATAAATTTTGACAGCAGCAGCTATTGCTGCCACAAGCACGATCACCAGAAGTATTCTATAGACGATTGTCAGCTTATGATGAAAGATTTTATCTTTATAATCTGTCTTACTCTTTCTGATCTGTTTCATTCCATTCTCCTTTGTACAGCCCGTCTCAGTACCGTCTGTTACACGGTAATAATATATGATGCCAGGGTCAAAAGGTCTAAAACCACATGAGCTTGCTCATAAGTGGTTGAAAGACCTTGGGACCCGCCCCGATATGAGCATAAAAGTGGGATGTTAATCCCACGATATGCGAATATTGGGCAGGATTGTGGGAGTGCAGAGCACGGAACAATCCGTAGACATCATAGCCCGGGCTTTTGACCCCGATATCAATATATTATAGCATACTTTTTACGGAAGAACTATTTTTTGTCCATAGTAGATGCTATCTTTGTTTTCGATCTGATTTCTTTCACAAACTTCCCCCATTTTGGAAAGACTGCCATAGTACTGCATACAGATCTTTGCCAACGTGTCTCCCTGCTTGATCATATAAACCGTCTCCTGCGATGCGTTTGTCTGGGATGTACTTGCCTGCTCTGCTGTTTCATCCACAGTCTGAGAAGCATCTGTACCGCTGTTTTCTGTCGCATCTGTGTCTGCTGCAGCCATATCCGTGGCAGTCGATGTCTCTGCAGACGGCTTGTCTGATGTTTCTGTTGCTGCATTCGGATCCGCCGTCTGTCCATCACCCGCTTGTCCGTTATCCGCCTGGTTTTCTGCTGTCATGTTTTCATCAGCCGTCTGCTCTGCTGATGCCTGCCCGTCCGTTGTCTGCTCTGCCATCGCCGGATCTGCCTGCTCTGCTGCGCTCACATCTACTGCCGCATCTGTCCCGGCGGTCTGCACAGCTCCCATTGTATCTGCCGCCTGTGGCAGTTCCTGTACACCTGCTGCCATTTCCGCCGTCTGGTCTGCTGCCTGCGCATCCGCCGCCACTTCCGTTGCATCATCCATCTTCCCGGAAATCTGGTACAGCACGCGTTCCATGCTCTGCATCTTTTCATAATTATTCAGCATCGTAATACCGATCACCAGTATCGCCATAACAAGAAGCAGACTGACACAGGTTGCAAATGCAGAGCTTCTCTTTTTGTGCAGATCCTGTTTCTTTTCCTGACACACTTCCCGGAACTGCCGCGCCGCATGGTCTGCATTCATTTCCTCCGGATGACGTTCTCTTGTCCGCAGGGAAACCATGTAGTTTTGCATGCATTCATTTCTTTCATAATATATGTAATAACCGCTGAGCATGTTCCGTTTTCCCTTTTCATGCAGATATAGTGCCTCTGTCTTGTCACTTGTTATGTACTCAAAGTACAGCTTCTGATCCGGTCTGAAAAACTGCCGCTGTGTCCGCATGATCTGTTCTTCCAGATCCTCCGTGGAATTCTCTCTGGTGATCGCCCAACCCATAACTGTCAGCTCCGGGAAAAATTTCCCCGCCATTTCATTGACCTTTTTCCACGATTCTTCATCAATGATCGTTTTTTCCATGAAGAAGTCATGCTGCGCTTCCACCGCCCCATTGACAAACCAGTAAAGCTCGTCCTCTATCATTTCCTTGTGTCCGTACAGAATCATGACGCGCATATTCTCATCCGGAGTTAAAATCTGCCTCAGGTACGTGATCACATAATCCTCCAGATATATTTTCTGGTTTCCGCTAATCTGTCCGATCTGTCTGATATTTTTTGGCAGCATGCCTTCTTTTCCTTGTTCCGCCATTTCTTTTTTCCTCCTTATACCATTCTAAACAGGCAGCATTTTGCATATCCTGTATGATCATCCTGTTTTAGAATAGCATTTGAAGTTGGCAGATTTTAGCAAAAAAAGCCGCCTTTTTTCCTGTTTCATCCGACATTACCGTGCAAAAAAAGAGACGAGCTCTTTTATCTCGTCTCTTTCTCTCATATTCCGGCATTATTTTTTCGGAAATCCGTTCTTATTTCAGCCTTTTCTGCGATATTTATTCGTCTGTTTTTTCTGTCGTATCCTGCCCTGTCACAGCATCTGCATGCTCTGTTTCTTCCGCAGGCGCCGACTTTTCCTCTATTTTCTCTGTATCACTGCCCGCAATTTCTTCCGCCTGCACTTCTTCCTGCGTATCACGCATCGGATCGTAATAATCCTTTTTGATCAGACGAACCAGTGCTTTAAGTGCAATATAAAATCCAATCACTGCAAACAGTACTGCAAATACAATACTGATCACACGCATTTTGGTATCAGTCGGCAGCGGAATGACAAGCGAGTATGCCAGATATATCAGATAACCGCCGATACACAGACGCAGCGTCAATATGCCCGCTGTTGTTTTTCCAGACATCTTTTTTCCTTCTTTCATGCCACTATACAGTCAGCCGTTGCAGCTTTGTATAGCTCTGGCTAGTTAACAAATTTGTAGATCGTTGTAGATGTAAACGGCTTTTCAGGTGTGACAACCGGTTTGATAAAGCCTTCCTGTCTTGCACAGTTCGGGAAGAACTGTGTTTCCAGGCAGATACCGCCACGACATGGATACAGCGCATCGCCCTTTCCAAGCTCAGGAACCATGTTATTGCCTGTATAAAGCTGTACGCCCGGCAGATCTGTATACACTTCCATGCTTCTTAATGCTTTTTCATCTACCACTTCTGCGATCTTCTGTACCTTTCCTGCTTCATAGTCATCGATCACAAAGTTATGGTCGTAGCCTTTTACAAGCGCAAGCTGTGCATTCTCCGCATCAATATCCTGAGAAATCTGCTTCATGGTTGTAAAATCAAACGGTGTTCCTTTTACGGATGCGATCTCGCCCGTCGGAATGGCACCATGGCGGATCTTGGTATAATGAGAAGCCTTCAGCCATACTTTGACATCTTCCACAGTTGTTTCGCTGTCATTTCCCTTCAAATTAAAATAAGAATGATTTGTCATATTGACAAGTGTATCCTTGTCCGTAGATGCAAAATAGTGGATCTCCAGTGCATTGTCTTCTGTCAGCTTGTACGTCACGGCGAATTTACGGTTTCCCGGAAATCCCAGCAGACCGTCCTTGCAGGAAACAGAGAATGTCACTGCATTTTCCGTCTCCTTCTTTTCCGCCTGCCACATCGTCTTATGCAGTCCCGCATTTCCATCACTGTGCAGATTATTGTCGTTGTCATTGATGATCAGATTGTATATAGTGCCGTCCAGTTCAAACTGTCCTTTTGCTGTACGGTTTGCAACCGGTCCGATCGTAGAGCCGAAGCAGCTTCCGTTTACAAAGTAATCTTTTGCTCTGTCATAACCGAGTACAACATCCTTTACTTCTCCGTTTTTGTCCGGTACAAACAGATTTACAAGGATCGCGCCGAAATTCATAACATCAGCCTGCATCCCATTCTTATTTTTCAGACTATACAGTACAATGTCTTCTCCTGCGATCGTTCTGCCAAATTTTCTTTCTTCTATCATGCTTTTCCTCCCATTACAGATATCACTCCCTCTGTTATTTCTCCGACAGAGAGCATATCTTTTTCTACTTTTCATTACACATTACTTTCCTCTGCAGGTATCGACAGCAACAATTTTCCGCTGTCCCGGACATCTGCTGATACCGGTTACAGTTCCGTACGACCTTCCAGCGCACGCAAAAGTGTTACCTCATCAATGTATTCCAGGTCGCCGCCGACCGGAACACCACTGGCGATCCTTGTTACCTTAATGCCGGTAGGCTTGATCAGCTTGCTGATATACATCGCCGTTGTTTCGCCTTCCAGACTGGAATTGGTCGCAATGATGACTTCCTTCACTTCGTCTGTCTGCAATCTGGTGATCAATTCCTTCAGCCTGATATCCGAAGGTCCGATCCCAAGCATCGGTGAAATCGCACCATGCAGCACATGGTAAACACCATCAAACTTACCGGTTTTTTCATAAGCCGCCAGATCACGCGTATTCTCCACTACCATGATCGTGCTGTGATCCCGTTTGGGGTTGCTGCAGATCGGGCAGATCTCCTGATCTGTCAGTGTACAGCAGATCTTGCAGTAGCAGACATTATTTCTGGCATCTACAACCGTCTTTGCAAAACGCTCTACCTGCTCCTTTGGCATATTGACCATATGAAAAGCAAGTCTCTGCGCCGATTTATTGCCAATACCGGGCAGTGAAGCAAATTGTTCAATTAACTGATTGATATAACCGCTGTACAGATCCATTAGAACGGAAGTCCTCCGAGATTCAGACCGCCTGTCATGGATGACATTGCTGCAGTACTTGCTTCATCTGCTTTTCCCAGTGCTTCGTTTGTGGCTGCCATGATCAGATCTTCCAGCATTTCCACATCATCCGGGTCTACTGCATCTTTATCCAGTTTTACCTTTGTCACTACTTTCTTGCCGGACACTGTCACTTCTACAGCTCCGCCGCCTGCTGTTGCGGAAAATTCCTTCTCCTCCAGTGCTTTCTGGTTTTCCTCCATCTGACGCTGCATTCTCTGCGCCTGCTTCATCAGATTGTTCATGTTACCAGGCATTCCTCCGCCCGGAAAACCACCTCTTTTTGCCATATTTCATTTCCTCCTGTTTTATTCTTCTTCTATTTCCATATGAACGATCTGGCTCAGATCAATATAAGAACGTTCAAATGACTGTTCCTTTGCAAGCGGTCTGACCTCGACCTGAATCTCTTTCCCGATCACCTGTCCGATCAGATCCTGCAGGCTGTCTTTATTTTCCGGATGTTTGATAAAATAATCGGACTGCAGTCCGTCCGGTAATACAATAAGAAGTCTGTTCTCACCGCCCAGACTCAGCTTGCTGCCTGAAAGATATGTCCGCATGGGCTGTCCTGTCTTCTGGACGATCTCGCCCCAGCGCCCGACAACCTGCTGTATATCTTCCGGAACCGCCTTTGGGAGCTGCGGTCTTTCCTGCACTTCTTCCGCCGGTGCATCTTGCGCAGCTACTGCCACCGTACTCTGCGGCGCAGCAAAATTTCCTGTTTCCAGTTTATGCTCCAGATCACGGATTCTTTCTAACAAAGCATCGTTTTTTGTCTCCATGGACGGTCTGCAGATCTTAATAAGCGTCATTTCGATCATGATCCGTTTGCCGACCGCATATCGAAGCTGCCCTGACAGCTCCGAAAAAATACGGATATACCGCATCAGTGCATTTTCACTGACAAGCTCTGCCTCTTCCTGCATCAGAGAAAGATTATCCGTGGAAACATCCACCACATCTTCAATATTCTCCGAGGTTTTGAGCAGTAAGAGATTGCGCAGATACCAGATAAAATCCGTTACGAACTGTGTGAGCTCCCTGCCCTGCAATATGATCTCTTCCAGAAGAGAAAGAGAGCCCTGCACATTTTTATCCGCAAGCCGGCGCAGCATTTTGCCAAATACCTGTGTATCAACCGCACCCAGTACATCCAGTACCATATCATAGGTCAGTATTTCGCCATAGTGGAATGCGATACACTGATCCAGCAGGCTTAGTGCATCACGCATGGAACCGTCTGCTGCCTTTGCCACATAACGGAGTGCCTTATCCTCGACCTCTACCTTTTCCTGCTGCATCAGATCCTGCAGTCTCTGTGTGATCGTATCGATCGTGATGCGCTTAAAATCATAACGCTGGCAGCGGGATAAAATCGTGATCGGGATTTTATGTGCTTCTGTCGTTGCCAGAATGAAGATCACGTAAGACGGCGGTTCTTCCAGTGTCTTTAACAGTGCATTAAATGCACCGATGGAGAGCATATGCACCTCATCGATGATATACACCTTATACTTTCCTTCCGCCGGAGAAAAAGAAACCTCATCCACGATCTCTCTGATATTATCCACGCCGTTGTTGGACGCTGCATCGATCTCGATCACATTCATGCTCGCGCCGGCTGTGATCGCCCTGCACATCCTGCAGGTTCCGCATGGATTACCATCCTGCGGATTCTCGCAGTTTACGGCTTTTGCAAGGATTTTTGCAACCGTTGTTTTACCGGTACCGCGCGTTCCGCAGAACAGATAGGCATGTCCGACTCTGTCCGCTTTTATTTGATTTTGCAATGTTGTTACAATATGCTCCTGCCCTTTGACATCTGCAAAGTTGTCCGGACGGAACTTTCTGTATAGTGCCTGATATGACATGATCAGTCTCCGAAGCAGATGCCAAGCATTTTAGCTTCCTGCACAATAGAAGCATCCGGTGATACCATTTTCAGCTTGCCTGCTACTTCTTCCAGCGGTACTTTAATGATCTCACGGTTTTTGATCCCTACCATAAAGCCATATTCGCCGTTTAAAATGAGCTTGCCTGCCTCTGAACCGAGACGGGAAGCAAATACACGGTCATACGGACACGGGCTTCCGCCTCTCTGGGTATGTCCCGGAACCGTAACACGTACATCATAGCCGCCTTTTTCCCGGATCTGCTGTGCAAGTTCATAAGATACAGAAGGGAATGGATAGTTTTTCATTTTTTCTTTGTATTCTTTCTTAGAAAGCTTTGCATCTTCCTTTGAAATAGCGCCTTCTGCCACAGCAAGTATCGTAAAACGGCTTCCGTTCTGTATTCTTTCATCGATCTTATTGATAATGCTGTCAATGCTGTATGGGATTTCCGGGATCAGGATGATATCTGCACCACTTGCCATACCTGCATTTAATGTCAGCCAGCCAACTTTGTGTCCCATAACTTCCACGATAAATACTCTGCCGTGGGAAGCTGCTGTTGTATGGATACAGTCAATGGCTTCCGTTGCGATATTGACCGCACTCTGAAAACCGAATGTCATATCTGTCCCCCAGAGGTCATTATCGATCGTCTTTGGCAGTGTCACAATATTGAGTCCTTCTTCTCTTAACAGGTTTGCTGTTTTATGCGTTCCGTTTCCGCCAAGGATCACCAGACAATCAAGCTGCAGCTTATAGTAATTCTGCTTCATTGCTTCTACCTTGTCCAGTCCGTTCTCATCCGGTTCGCGCATCAGCTTGAAAGGAGTACGGCTGCTGCCAAGGATCGTTCCGCCCTTTGTTAAAATACCGGAGAAATCATGCCCGGTCAGCATACGGAAATTTCCATAGATCAGACCTTTGTAACCATCCAAAAAGCCGTAGATCTCTACATCACTCTCCGCATTCAGTATACTTTTTACCACACCACGCATGGCAGCATTTAATGCCTGACAGTCGCCACCGCTTGTCAACATACCAATTCTTTTCATTACGTGATTTCCTCCCATTTCGGATCAAAGATTTATGAAGCAGTCTGCTATGCCCATATGAGAATATTATAGCTCATTTTGTATTTTATCTCAACGGCTAATTGTAAGATGATAGACATATAAAAGCACCGGAAATGATATTACCAGAATCACGTTTGACTACCCTGCGATTTGCCAGAACATATTTTGCACGAGCTCCGGCCGCTCGAACCTCTGTGCATGTAAAATCGGCTACGCCGATGCACAGAGGCTGCATAACGGATTTACTATGTAAATCCGTTACATTTACTAAAACGCGTGGTGGCCTCTCCGCTCGGCAAATGTCAGGCAAATCTCGGTCGTCGACACTATCGATTCCATCAATATCATTTCCGGTGCTTGTAAAGTAAATGCATCTGTTGCGCACTTCGCGCGGCGTCTCCTCATGACATATATTGGAGCAGACGCATCTGATATGCACTCTGCGTGCGGTATCTGCAGGTCATCAGGGCTCCTTTTTAAAGCAAACGGATATGATCCACTTCTCCTGTTTCCTGAAAAATTGCCCAGTTTGCTATATTGACCGCATGATCTCCGATCTTCTCCAGATATTTTGCAAACATCATGACATCAATACAGTCATCCGGATTTTTAGACTCCGATTTCAAATGTGCAATGACATCATTTTTCACCAGATTGAACAGATCATCGACTGTATCATCTCCTGCCACAACATGCTGTGCGCTTTCTGCGTTGCGGTCTACAAATGCATTGATCGCTTCTGTCAACTGCTTGCCCGTTTCCTCGATCATCTGCGGAATATGAGCGGAAAACTCCTGCAGATCCTTAAAATGCATCCGCTTTACCAGCTCTGCGATATCACTGCACTGATCTCCGATCCTGCTGATATCCGTTACTACCTTCAATGATGCACTGACCTGACGCAGATCCCCGGCGATCGGCTGCTGCTTTGTGATAAGGTTCAGACAGCTTCCTTCAATCCTTCTCTGCAGGGTATGTGTACTTTGGTCACTTGCAATGATCTCTTCGATCACGCTTTCCTTCTGCTGCTGCAGCGCCGAAAACAGCCTGGCATATGTAGCACGCACGCCCATTTCCATTTCTTCAACGCTTTCCTGCAATTGTTTTAATTCTTCTTCATATAATCTTCTTGGTGACATTTCCTTCTCCTTTTCTGCTCTCCATCAACCGAATCTACCGGTAATGTAATCCTCTGTCTTCTTCTGGGACGGATGCTTGAAGATTGTATCTGTTGTATCAAACTCGATCAGCTCACCAAGCAGGAAGAATGCTGTATAGTCAGACACACGTGCTGCCTGCTGCATGTTATGGGTTACAACTACAACTGTATATTTCTTTTTCAGATCCTCCATCAGATCCTCTACCTTTAAGGTAGAGATCGGATCAAGCGCCGAAGTTGGTTCATCCATCAGAAGGATTTCGGGTTCTACCGCAAGTGCTCTTGCGATACAGAGTCTCTGCTGTTGTCCGCCGGATAATCCAAGTGCGGATTTTTTCAATCTGTCTTTCACTTCTTCAAAAATGGCAGCATCTCTCAGCGAACGCTCCACAATATCATCGAGCTTTGCTTTTGCTGTAATACCATGGATACGCGGACCATATGCGATATTATCGTATATGCTCATCGGAAATGGATTCGGCTGCTGGAATACCATGCCTACTTTTTTCCTGAGCAGGGTTGTATCAACCTTTGGGCTGTAAATATCTTCTCCGTCAATTGTTACCGTTCCATCAATCTTTACACAGTCTACCAGATCATTCATACGATTTAAGCACTTCAGAAATGTAGACTTTCCGCATCCACTGGGGCCGATAAATGCAGTGACTGCATTTTGCGCAATATTCATATTAATATCTTTGAGTGCATGATTCTCACCATAATGCAGGTTCAGATGCTGTACAACGATTTTGGAAGGGTTTGTTTCCTTTTTCATTCTTTGTCTCTCTTTCTATCTATGTTATGCTGTTATTTTTTGTCTACCTGCAGCTTCTTTGCCATTCCTCTGGCCAGCATATTGATCAAAAATACGATCACAAGAAGTACAAGCGCAATGCCAAATGCTACATCATACTGGGCTTTTGCCATTGACAGATACAGCTGGATCGTAAGCGTTCCACCTGATTCCATGATCTTTTTCAGGTAACCGACCGCCGTTTTCGGAAGTACAAAGCCACTGCCGGCTGTAAACAAAAGCGCCGCAGACTCGCCGACAATACGACCGATCGCCAGAAGTACCCCCGTTAAAATACCGGGCATTGCAGACGGAAGGAGGATCGTACGGATCATATACCATTTTGTGGCACCCATACCAAGCGCTCCGCTCCTGTAGCTTTCAGGAACGCTCCTGAGCGCTTCCTGTGTATTTCTCGTGATCAGTGGCAGAATCATGATCGTCAGGGTGAGCGCGCCTGTCAGAATCGAATAACCAAATCCGCAGGCTGTTCCAAAGAACACCATACCAAACAGACCAAATATGATCGACGGAATTCCGGAAAGCGTTTCTGTCGTAAATTCGATCAGACGTACAAGTTTTCCGCCCTTTGCATATTCATTCAGATAAATCGCAGATCCGATTCCGATCGGTGTTGCGATCAATAATGTCAGGACAACAATGTAAAGTGTATTTACAATGTTTCCCGCAATGCCTGTTGTCTGCCTGATCGCGCTTGTAACGGTTGTCAGGAAAGTCAGATTCACATTTCTGATACCACGGATCACAACATATCCGATGATACATACCAGCACAAGTACAGAGAAAAGTGCTGACAGATAGATCAGAAAAAGAAGGATGTGATCTTTTAATTTATGGGTCTTATGCATAATACTGCCGGTCATTTATTTTTCCTCCTTCTCTTTTAAAATACCTGTCAGTACCAGGTTAATGATCATAATGAATGCGAAAAGGACAAGACCGATCGTAAACAGCACCTGTCTGTGCAGTCCCGACGCATATCCCATCTCGCTGACGATCGCTGTTGTCAGGAATCTGACAGAATTAAACGGAAGCGGTGCATTGACGCTGCTGCCTGAAACGAGGGTGATCGCCATAGCTTCTCCGATTGCTCTTCCCACGCCTAGAACAATGGCAGAAATAATACCGGATTTTGCTGCAGGTATCACTACCTTGAATATTGTTTCGATCTTGGATGCGCCCAGTGCAAGAGAAGCACTTCTTAAGTGATCCGGTACTGCATGGAGTGCTGATTCACTGATATTGATCACTGTCGGCAGGATCATGATCGCCAGAACCAGGATCGCAGACAGCATATTGGAACCGCCTGTATATTGATGCGTGGAAGATCCTGCAAATACAGCTTTTTCCAGTTTATACATCAGCGGATTTAATATCAGGATTCCCAAAAGTCCGTAGATAACGGAGGGAATACCTGCCAAAAGGGTAACTGCAGGTCTTACAATGTCCGCCAGCTTCTTTGGTGCAACTTCAGCCAGAAATACCGCAGTCAGAAGTGCAACCGGAACACCTAACAGGATTGCGGCAAATGTACCGACAATAGAGGTCAGGATCACATATAAAATACCAAAATGCGGTTCCGCTGCCGCAGGTGCCCATTTTGTATTGAATAAGATTTCCCTGATCCCTACTTTGAAAAGTGCCGGCGATCCGTTTATGATCATATAAGCAGTAATGGCGAAGACCGCCATTACTGCTACCAGTGCACATACCACAAAGATGATGTGTGCGATGATTTCCACTATAGATTTATTTTTATGATTTGCAAAGATTGATGTATGCATATATTTAGTCCACCGTGATAAGTCCTACGCTCTGGATCAGCTGTTTTCCTTCATCAGATTTTAAGTAGTCAAACAGTGCCTGTACAGGCTCGCTCTGTGCACTTACTTCACCCATTGTTGCCATAACGAATGGTCTTGAAAGGATATAGCTGCCTGCTTTGATGTTTTCTTCTGTCGGCTCAACACCGTTCAGTTTTGCTGCGATAATTGTGTCGTCTACTGCATCAAGAGAAGCATATCCGATCGCACCCGGTGTAGAAGCTACTTTTGCGATAACAGCTCCTGTGGAATCCAGCTCATTTGCATACTGGCATGCATCTTCCAGACCAAGTAATTCTTCAAAAGCACCTCTTGTACCGGAACCTGCTTCACGGCCTACTACGACGATCGGTTCATCTGATCCGCCGAGATCTTTCCAGTTTGTTACTTCACCTTTGTAGATCTGCACGAGCTGATCCTGTGTCAGATCTGTTACTGTGTTTGCAGGATCAAGTACAACTGCAATACCGTCGATCGCTACGATGTTCTCTACACAGCCTGCTGCCTTTTCTTCATCCTTTAAACTTCTGGATGAGTTACCGATATCTACGCTGCCACCTTCCAGAGATTCAATACCTGCTGAAGATCCTGTAAATTCTGCTGTTACGCTGACACCCGGATATTTTTCCATAAAAGCTTCTGCAACCGCATTAGCAAGCTTTTCCATAGATGTGGATCCTGCCATTGCAATGCTTCCTGAAAGATCTGCGTTTGTATCTGTTGCTGCGTCTGCAGTTTCATCTGTTGCTGCATCTGTAGCTGCGTCTGTTGCTTCATCTGCGGCTGTGTCCGTTGCTGTCGCATCTGCCGTTGTATCTGCTGCATTGCTGCCACATCCTGTTAATAAGCCTGCTGCAACAGTTGCAGCCATAAGTACTGTCATAAGTTTGTTCTTTTTCATTTTCTTTCTCCTCCACAATGAGTCTCCTATTTTTCGTGCGGCTTTCTTCCGTACGATACAATAAAAAAGAGGTATTCGTATGTTTTCTCTTCCTTATTACAGGAACGAGTGTAACACCGGATACCTCTTACATAAAATCATGTTTCCGTAAGAAATTTGTAAGTTTCATGTAAAATGATCTATTGTCTGTTTTCTCACATTGCTTCTATTCTTTTGCGGAGTGCCAGCATCTTTTTATCGATCCTTGCGATCTCCTGCGCATAGGAAAGCAGTTCCCTGCGCACCTGCTCCGTCTCCTGGGGCGTGCTCTTTTCCTGCTTATAGCAGAGCTGGTGATCAAGCTTTGCCCAATAATTCATTGCCACAGTCCTGATCTGTATTTCTGCCCATACTGTTTCGTTTTCCTCTCCGTACGGATATGGCATACCGACGATCAGATGCACACTCTGATAACCGCTCGCCTTTGGTTTTTTGATATAATCCTTTGTTTTGATGATCGTAAGCTGCGGATGCTCTATCAGATACTCTGCCACCTGATATACTTCATCCCGGAAAGAACAAACGATCCGGACACCTGCCAGATCGTTCAACCTTTGCACCGCCTGTTCATATGAAATTTCATACCCTTTCCGTTCCAGCTTTTCCGCTGCACTTGCCGCCGTTTTGATCCGCTCCGACACGGAATCGATCACCTTATGCTTCGCGCCTTTCCGCTGCTCATATTGCCGGATCAGGCTTTCCACCGTAGCGATCGCATACGATTGTTTCCTTATGTATTCCGGCTCTGCGAATGCTTTTGTCAGTTCTGCAAGCCCCTCCCTGTTTTGTTTCGCATTTTTGCTTTTACCCATACTTCTCTGCTTATTCCTTTCTCATATACCATATCACGAAAATAAGCCCTGCCACGATCGCCACAACCGATGCAGCTGTCTCCGGGCTCACTAATAATTCTATGCCACCATATAAGAAAGTATTCCATATAAAATAAGCAAAGCAGAACACGAGGATCATCCCCCAGATCCAGATGATCTTGATCAGCGGATCTTCCCCGTTCTGCCTTGCCTGTTTTAACCATTCCTGTATCCTTCCCATATCTGCTTACCTCCGTCTGATATCTATCTCTTTCCATACAACTCTGTTTACATGATTATCATCCGATAAGTAGTGTTTTCCTTCTATCACACATGGGAAAAATTATTGTAAAATGAATGTAAATTATTTCTCTTCCCGCTCTTCGAGCTTTTCTTCGAGCTTTTCTTTGATCTTCTCCTTTACTTCAGCCTTAAATTCCGGCCATGTTTCATTCCTTAATTCCGCAAAAGCCAGCTTGTATTTGCCGGAAGTTGCGCCCGGGTTACGACGCAGAAGCTGCAGCTTATCCTTTGTAAGATAAGATCTGTCTTTTCCTTTCTGCATAATTTCTTCGATTCTTTCCCGGATCTCTTCTCTCTGCACAAGAGCCTGTTCCTTTTTCAGCTGTGTCTCATCCGCAATTCTCGCCTTGATCTCTTCTTTCTGCTGCTGCGCCTGTTCGATCCGCTGCTGTGCTTCATCCGCGATCACAGCCTCGACAACCTCAAGCCGCTTCTGCAAAAGCTTCAGTTCTTTCTTTGCAGCTTCTACCTTAACAAGGACGTCACGCAGTTCGATAGCTGTCTTGAAGCTGAGTGCAAAGTCTGCTGCTGCCAGCATCATGACCACATGCACGATCGGCGAAAGCACTGCCTCCGGAATGGATAATACAAATTTTTCAAACGGCTTATGCACCCAATAAACCATGGCAATGCTGAAAAATCCCCATGCCAAAGACGAAGTCAGACAGATATGCCCCTGAAAGTTGAATTTCTGATTCGAATAATCCCAGTAACGCACCTTAAACAGAGATTCCATTAAAACACCTGTAACGTATTCCAAAATCGTGGCAGCGATCATGCCTGCAAAATAAACCGCAACCGGATGCGCCTTAAACGGAAGGGATACAAACAGGATCAGTACCGCACCGCTTCCGTAAATAGGAAGCAACGGTCCATGCATAAAACCTCTGTTTACCCATTTTTTCTTCTTTACAGATACAAAAGAGGATTCCCAGCACCATCCGATAAAGCAATAAATAATAAAAAATGCCAGCCATTGTGTCAGATTATAAGTATACATCTCTTCTTCTCCCTTTCTTTCGTTTTCAACAGGCAATCCGCATATTTCAGATCCGAACCAGCCACTTGCCATATTGCATCCTATGACTTGCGTGATCTATTGTGTCATTCCCTCAAAACTACACTAACAATCTTGCACGCATCTGCCGGATCACATCCTCTGCCGCCGAGAGCATCTGCTCTTCATCCTTCTGCACCACACCTGTCGGTGACAGGCGGTAGAAGAAGGTCGGTGTTCCCTTTACCGCAAAGGTCAGCTTTCCGCCATAATTGGCAAGCACCACTTCTATATTTTCCACACGGATCTTTGCGCCCGGATCCATCAGGAACGTAATGCCGTCTTTCTTTCCCCGGATCTCCGTGATATACAGATCATGCGCATACATACGGATCAGCGATACACGTAACAGGTTTTCCACGCTTTTCGGGATCTGTCCAAAACGATCCATCAGCTCGCCGCGCATATCCTCCGCTTCGTCCCTGCTCTCGATCGCAGCGATCCGCTTATAAATATCCAGCTTCTGGTATTCGTTGACAATATAGCTCTCCGGAATGAAAGCATCCACATCCAGATCGATCGTCGTGACAAAATCAATGACCTGTTTCTGCCCTTTCATTGATTTTACCGCTTCGTTTAACATCTTACAATACAGATCGTATCCGACCGCTTCCATATGCCCATGCTGTACTCTGCCCAGAAGGTTTCCCGCGCCACGGATCTCCAGATCCTTCATGGCGATCTTGAATCCACTGCCAAGCTCCGTAAATTCCTTGATCGCCTGCAGACGTTTCTCCGCCACTTCTTTGAGCACTTTATCCCGCTTATACATCAAAAATGCATACGCTGTCCGGTTCGATCTGCCGACACGTCCTCTTAACTGGTACAGCTGGGAAAGTCCCATATTATCCGAATCGTGAATGATCATCGTATTGACATTTGGAATATCCAGTCCGGTTTCGATGATCGTTGTGGAAACAAGCACATCGATCTCGCCACTGACAAAATCATACATGATCCGCTCCAGCTCGCTCTCCTTCATTTGTCCATGTGCAAATGCCACATTTGCCTCCGGTACCAGATTCTGGAGAAAGGCCGCCATTTCCGCGATCGTGTTGACACGGTTATATACATAGTAGCCCTGCCCGCCTCTGGCAAGCTCACGCCCGATCGCTTCCCGCACCATTTCTTCATTATATTCCATGACAAACGTCTGGATCGGCATACGGTCATTCGGTGCTTCTTCCAGAACACTCATATCCCGGATTCCCACAAGGCTCATGTGGAGCGTACGCGGGATCGGGGTTGCTGTCAGCGTCAGAACATCTACATTTTCCTTGATCTGCTTGATCTTTTCCTTGTGGGTAACACCAAAACGCTGTTCCTCATCGATGATCAGAAGCCCCAGATCCTTAAACGCCACGTCCTTTGACAAAACGCGGTGTGTTCCGATCACAATATCCACCAGTCCCTTTTTCAGGCCTTCGATCGTCTTTTTCTGCTGTGCAGCCGTCCGGAAACGCGACATCATTTCGATCGTGACCGGGAAATCCTTCATACGCTGCACAAAATTATCGTAATGCTGTTTCGCAAGAATGGTCGTCGGAACAAGAAATACAACCTGCTTCCCTTCCTGTACTGCCTTAAACGCCGCGCGGATCGCCACCTCTGTTTTGCCATATCCAACATCCCCGCAGATCAGGCGATCCATGATACGGCCGCTCTCCATATCCGCCTTTGTCGCATCAATCGCCAGAAGCTGATCCTGCGTTTCCTCATACGGAAACATTTCTTCAAACTCGCGCTGCCATACAGTGTCTTTTCCGTATTGATAACCTTTTCCGTGTTCTCTTGCCGCATACAGCTTTACCAGATCCCGGGCAACCTCATTGACTGCGCCCTTTACCTTGGACTTCGTTTTTGTCCATTCCTGTGTACCCAGCTTATTCAGCTTCGGTGCTTTGCTTTCTGCGGAAGCATATTTCATGACCGCATCAAAGCCCGTTGCCAGCACATAAAGAGTTCCACCGTCGCGGTATTCGATCTTCATATAGTCTTTCATGACCTTGTCTACGCATACCTTTTCAATCCCACGGTAAATGCCCAGACCATGTGTTTCATGTACGACATAATCGCCTACCTTCAGTTCCGTGAAGTCATGGATCTTCTGTCCTTCATATCGCTTCTTTTTCCGTTTCTTGGCATGTTTGCCGAAAATATCGCTTTCCGTGATCACCGCAAGACGGATCGATGGATATTCAAAACCCTTGCTGATCTGCCCATGCATGACCATGATCTCCCCATTTTGGAGCACACGCTCCGTATCTTCGCTGTAAAAAGCAGTCAGCTCATTGGCACAGATATCCTCTGCCAGTCGTTTTGCTCTTGTCCGCGAAGGAGACAACAGGATCACACGATACCTGTTTTTATGGTAACGCCTCAAGTTTTCCAACAGGATTTCAAAACTGTTCTGGAACGAATTGACCGCTCTGGCATCTGCATAATACCGCTCCTCCACCTTTAAAAACGGAAGATTGCTGTCCAGCACAGACAAAAGCAAGAGCCTCTGCCCGGTCAGCATTGCCCAGACCTGATCGGCAGTATACAGAAGTGCTGCCTGCCCCGGCAGCGCATAGCCCTTCTCCAGACGATGCTCCATGCTTTCCCGAAATTCCAGCTCGACTGCACTCAGATGTTCTTTCCCGTGCAGCGGTTCATCCAGAGTAACGAGCAGTTCGTCCTTCGGAAACAAAGAAAGGAAGCTGACAAGCTGCGGACAGAAATATTTCATATAGCTGTCCAGATTTGCCATTACGCCAAATTCTTCCATCTGCTCTCTGAGCTGCTCGGTCTGCACCTTCACGCGGTGTGCCTCTTCCAGCTTGTTTTCCTTTTTCAATGCCTCCGCTGCCTGTTTTGCCTCCGCTTCGATCGCTTTCAGGCCATCCAGCTTCTGCTGCTTTGTCAGGATCATTTCCGTCGCCGGATAGATCGTCACTGTCCTCAGTGCTTCCACCGAACGCTGGCTGAGTACATCAAACCGACGGATCGACTCTACCTCATCACCCCAGAGCTCAATACGATACGGATTTTCTTCTGTCAGATCATAAATATCGATAATACCGCCGCGAATGGAAAACTGCCCCGGTTCTTCTACCTGATAGGTCTTTTCGTAGCCCATCTTTACGAGTTTCATCGCAACTGCTTCTTCCTCCACGATGCTTTCCGCAGAGATCGTGATACAGTTTTCCTCCAACATCTGCAGTGGCAGACAGGGCGCAAGAAGCGCATCCACTGTCGTTACGATCGTCAGAGGCTCCTTTTCCAGAATCCGGCGATAGCAGCAGATCCGCTCCTTTGTCATCTCCTGTCCGCGGATATCCGCCTGAAAGAAAATGTAATCCTTGGCAGGAAACAATATGGTATTTTTATCAAAAAAGGAATAATCCTCATATAATTCCTTTGCTTTGACATCACTGAAGGTCAGGACAAGTTTGTATGGATAGTCCTCGCCCTGCCCGCAAAGCATCTGTGCCTTCTGCGCATCCGCGCAGCCTGAGATCAGAACTGTCTTTTGCGCCATGAGTGCACGTCTGGCATCCTCATAAAAGGATAATTCCTTCAAATATTCTGTAAACGCTTTCACTTTATTACCCTCAAATGCAAGTTATCCCTGCTTTTTACCGTTAAAATGGTTCATTGCAGCATCTGCCGAATCATTCATCATCATCACGACCGCATCCGCTGCATCCGCAAATGCCTGCTGCATGACTTCCCGGTCTTTTTTGTCAAAATGTCCCAGCACATAAGCAGCCAGATCATAGCCCTGCGGCTTCTCTCCGACGCCGACCTTGATCCGCATAAAGCTATCATGTCCCAGATGCGCAATGATATTCTTGATTCCGTTATGTCCGCCTGCGCTTCCTTTCTTACGGATACGCAGTTGTCCGGGCGGCAGAGAAATATCATCATAGATCACGATCAGCTCCTGTGTTTCATCTGCCTTATAGTAGTCTATGAGTTCCCGCACGCTTTCACCACTTAAATTCATATAGGTCTGCGGCTTTGCGAGGATCACTTTCTGTCCTTCTATATAGCCTTTTCCGATCAGTGCCTTGTGTTTCTTTTCCGTAACGGAGATCCGGTATTTTTCTGCAATGGCATCTATAGTGTCAAAACCGACGTTATGTCTGGTGTGCATGTATTCTTTTGTAGGGTTTCCGAGTCCGACTATGATATACATATGGATGTCCTTTCTTTTACGACTAAGCCGAAGTTTGTTTCCGGTGGATAGATTGATTCGTAGAATCATAGTGTACTTGATTTTGTGGGGAAATTCAATAGGAGGGGGTGCAGGGAAAGGAAATGTGCTTTGAATTCGATGTATATATAGAAACGCAGGAACATAAATACTTCCTTGCTCAAGTAATCAGAAGCTAAGATGTTCTAAGTGTTTTTCTTACATCATCTGCTTCTGCCGCAACCGATGCCGGGAACATCGGGCATTAAAATTGCCTGCGGCAATGGACCGATGCTGCATAATATATGGCAAGCCATATATTACATTTTTCGCCATCCAGGCTCAAATGCATCTTGCCCGTACATCCTTGTACGGGCATTGCTATGATATTGATAAAACACTAAGAACATCTAAGCCTCTGATTGATTCGCAAGTCTGTATTTATATTCCTGCCGCTTTATGGTTTTACTTGGCTTTGTTTTATTTTTGTCTGATATAAATTGATCCGTCAATTATATTAAATACAATTATATAAACAAATCATCCGCAATAGTTACTCTCCTGCTGGCGAGTTAAGATATACATCAGCCGGCGTCAGATAACAAGTAACACCTCCCAATTCATTTCCCTCTTTATCATATATTTTAAAATAATACTTTTCCTCTTTTGTCCATTTTGTATAATCCGGAATCACCATATGATAATTGGGAAATACTACTTCTTCCGTTTCCAAATCAACTCTAAATGCAATATCATAGTCAGATTCATTATCCGTTTTCTTTATATTACATAAAATAACATCATTACTATCCAACTGATAATGCTGCCCTTCCTGCATATTGATCAGATATCCTTCCTGTTCATTATAGATAACAATAACCGGTGATGTACTCATATCAAAACCACCCATATAATCATCAATCGATGTAAAATCAGTAATATAGGTTACTTCGCCCGGATCAGATACTGTATCTGACTCTGTCCCTTCCGCTTCGTCGGATGAATCGGTTGTATCCGTATCTGTTGTCTCGGTTGAAGAATTTTCTTCAGCCAATGTTTCTGCGCTTGCATCGCTTTGCTCCTCTGCTGCTTCGTTTTCTGCTGCCTCTGATTCAGTCGCAGCTTCCGCATCGGTTGTTTCTTCCACTGCTGTGTCTGAACTGCTTTCTGTTTTGGCATTTCCACAACCTGCAAGCAGGCAGGCTGCCAGACCTGCTACCATCAGAGAATGTACGATCTTGGTTATCTCCCTCTTTTTCATTTTTGTTCCTCCCATTTCGTTTTGTTGTTTGTTGTTACCTTTGCAAAGGTAACTTATGTTAAGAATATCCTCTTTTTTCGGCAATGTCAACTATGCAAAGGTAATTTGAGTGGTATCCCTGTTATGATGTTCTTAACCTTACAAAGGTAATATAGAAAATAGCAGGTAGAAAATGACATACTCTGATATCCTGGCTCTGCGTATCAAACAATTATGTAAAAAGCGCGGCATTACGATCAATCATCTCGCAACGCTGGCTGGTTTAAAGCAGTCTACAGTAGATAACATTATACGCGGAACAAGTAAGAATCCTAAAATTTATACATTGCATAAGATAGCAACCGCATTCGGTATGACGCTCTGTGAGTTTCTGGATTATCCGGAACTGAACGAATATGATCTGGATGAGGATGAGAATGAAGATTAAAAATTATAATTCATATAAATAGCCAGTTCCGGCAAAGCCGAATCTGGCTATTTTGTTTTACTACTTATTATTTTATATATGTTTCAATCGCTTGAACCATATCCACAGCATTTTTATACTGCTCTGTTGCATCCTCTTTAGACACAATAAAAAAGTCATCATAATCACAATTATTTCTTATCTGAAATGCCCGTTGCAAAATTTACCGCCGTAAATATAGCATAATAGGATCTTCCAATAGAATCTTTATATTGCCCCGCATCAAGAAGCAGTCTTGCAGATTCCAAACGTTCTTTTGCACTGCTTAATCTGTATTGAACTAAATCATCCAATTTTCATTCCCTCCTTTTCTATATTCATATAGTAAGGGAGAATTCTCTTGTATTTTTCATATTCGCTATACGGTATCACAGACGGGGAAATCACTACATCATTCTCCATTCCAATATCAGTCGAATAATCCCATACCTGTTTCAACAATTCCTGCAGGTCATTTCGTTCCCCATGTACGATTGCAACGATATCCACGTCTGATTCATTATCCTGTTCGTTTCGTGCATAGGATCCATATAAAAGTATTTTTTCAACCGCACTGCCATAAACTCTGCGATATTCCTGTACCATGTCATGCGTTATGCTATATAATTGTCTGCTCGTACACATATATATCTCCTCCCTGCGCTTATTTTCCCCATTGTGAGTTTATTATACCATGCTCCCCTCCGTTAAAAAAGCCCAAGGTTTCACACAAACCTTGGGCTTTTTGCTTCTTTTATTCCATTTCCGGTTCTGAAAGCGACTTCTCATACGCCTCAAGAATAACTTTCTGCATATGATCTCTTGTCTCGGAGTTGATCGGATGGGCAATGTCACGATATTCGCCATCGGATGCTTTCTTACTCGGCATCGCGATAAACATTCCCTTTTCGCCTTCTATTACTTTAATATCATGTACGACAAACACATTATCCAGTGTGACGGAAACAACTGCCTTCATCTTTCCTTCTTTCGCGATCTTGCGTACACGAACGTCTGTAATGTTCATCTTAAATTCCCCCTTTATCGAATTTTAGTATAAACTACATGACATAGCGGTCGTTTTTCTCTATGACAATCTTAATATCATCTTCCCCTTTGTGGTAAGAGTTTGCATGAATTGTATCATGACTTTCCACGATACAATTCTCAATATAAGTATTGTCACCGATATAAACATCATTCAGGATAATCGAATTCTTAATGGTACAATTACTTCCAATAAATACTTTCTTAAAGATGACAGAATTCTCTACCGTTCCATTGATGATACTTCCGCTGGAGATCAGGCTGTTCTTAATCTTTGCACCTACATTGTATTTTGCCGGAGGAAGATCATCTACCTTGGAGTAGATATCCGGATACTGACGGAAGAAATAGTCTCTGATATCAGGCTTTAAGAAATCCATATTGGCGTTAAAATAATCATCAACCGTTGCAATGTTCTTCCAGTAATCCTGAATCTTATAACCGTAGATTCTCTTCAAGTTCTTGTAACGGATCAGAATGTCCTTTACAAAATCATACTGTCCTTCTTCAGCGGCCTTCTCGATCAGCTCAATAAGCTGACGGCGACGGATCACATAAATACCACAGGAGATCGTATTGGAATTAGCTACGATCGGCTTTTCTTCAAACTCTTCGATACGGCTTTCTTCATTCATCTTTAAGATACCGTAACGGTCTACATTTTCACCTGCAGGCATATCTTTGCATACCACCGTGATATCCGCTTTTTTTGCAATATGGTATTCCAGCACCTTGTTAAAATCCATTTTGTATACACAGTCACCGGAAGCAATCACAACATACGGCTCATGACTTTCCTTCAGGAAATCCAGATTCTGATAGATTGCATCTGCTGTTCCTCGATACCAAGAACTGTTCTCACTTGTAACGGTAGGAGTGAAGACAGAGAGACCTCCCTGTTTTCTACCGAAATCCCACCATTTGGATGAGCTCAGATGCTCATTCAGGCTCTTTGCGTTATACTGCGTAAATACTGCCACGCGCTGGATACGTGAATTTGTCATATTGCTCAGGGCAAAATCAATACTGCGGTAACTGCCTGCTACAGGCATTGCAGCGATCGCACGTTTCTGCGACAGTTCTTTCATTCTGTGATTGTTTCCACCTGCTAAGATAATTCCTATTGCTCTCATGACCTGTCACCTGCCTTAATCAAAGTTTTACCGCTTCCAAGATAGTAATCTGCATAGTCTTCCACTGTTGTAATGCCGGATACAACAGAGTTCTTTCCTACTGTTACCTTGGAAGGAATCACGGATTTTTCTCCTATTGTGACAAGTCCATGATTATAAATATGCGGATCGGTTTCGTTGTCTGCTTCTTCACCGACACCGAGCTTGACATAATCGCCGATCTCAACATTTTCCGCAACAATCGCTTTATTCAGCTCACAGCCTTTGCCAATCTGTGTTTCATTCATAATGATAGAATCCCGTACAACCGTATCTGCACCGATCGTTACGCCACAGCCGATCACGGAATTGTAAACTTTACCATAAATCTGGGAGCCTTCACCGATGATACATTTCTCGATCTCACTGTCGGAGGAAATGTACTGCGGCGGAAGGATGTCGCTCTTTGTGTAGATCTTCCAGTATTCTTCATACAGGTTGAACTCCGGAACGATATCGATCAGCTCCATATTTGCTTCCCAGTAAGAATTCAGTGTTCCTACATCTTTCCAGTAGCCATTGAACTCATATGCATAGCATGGAGCGCCATTGGAATGGCAATACGGAATGACATGTTTACCAAAGTCAAGTGCAGGCTGGGATGCATTTGCAATCAATGCTTCCTTTAATGTCTTCCAGTTAAATATGTAAATTCCCATACTTGCCAGATTACTTCGCGGATTTGCCGGTTTTTCTTCAAATTCGCTGATCTTGCGGTCTTCGTCTGTGATCAGAATACCAAACCTCTTGGCCTCCTCAAGCGGTACAGGCATTGCAGCCAATGTAACTTCTGCACCTTTTGCCTTATGATAATCCAGCATTACTTCATAATCCATTTTATAAATATGATCTCCGGAAAGGATCAATACATAATCCGGATTATAGCTGTCCATATACTCAATATTCTGATAGATGGCATTTGCCGTTCCTGTGTACCATTCTGTATCTGTGCTCTTCTCGTATGGCGGAAGTACGGAAACACCGCCGATATTACGATCCAGATCCCACGGAATACCTATGCCAATGTGTGTATTCAACCGAAGCGGCTGATACTGTGTTAAAACGCCTACTGTATCAACTCCCGAATTAATGCAGTTACTAAGCGGAAAGTCAATGATTCTGTATTTTCCCCCGAACGCTACTGCTGGTTTTGCAACCTTCGCAGTTAATACACCAAGTCTGCTGCCCTGACCTCCAGCTAAAAGCATGGCGATCATCTCTTTTTTGATCATACTGTCACCCCTTACTTGTGTAATATCGATTTTTTACACAATATTTTCCGAAATCTATCATTTCAGTTTCATCGATATTCTGATTATAGCATATAATATTGATAAAGTGAATGTTTTTTACAAATAAAATCCCTCTTTTTCCAGTTTATTTCGTGCATAAAGTCAAATATTTCTCCTATATTCGTCTATTTTTTGTGCAAAATATCTTTTTATTATTTCCCAGAATATTACAGCAATTATTTTTTTGTAAAATTTGTCTAAAATACATCTGTATTTTCCCATTCTCTCTCTTGTGCAGATGATATTCTTTAGAGTATAATGGTTCTGATCCAATCAAACATATTTTAATAGGAAGTGTCATTATGTATCAAATCGATTTTAATAAACCAATCAATATCCATTTTATCGGGATCGGCGGCATCAGCATGAGCGGTCTTGCTGAGATCCTATTGGACCGCGGTTTTGGCATCAGCGGTTCCGACGCGAAGGAAAGTGATCTGACAAAGCATCTGATCCAAAAGGGCGCTGTCGTACAGTATGGGCAGCGCGCCTCCAATATCACGGATGATATCCAGCTCGTTGTCTATACGGCTGCGATCCATCCGGATAATCCTGAGCTTATGGAAGCGGAGAAAAAAAATATTCCCTGTATGACCAGAGCAGTCCTGCTCGGCGAGATCATGCAGAATTATCAGACACCGATCGCCATCAGCGGAACGCACGGCAAAACAACAACTACCTCCATGTTATCCGAAATCCTGCTGGCAATGGATACAGATCCTACTTTATCGATCGGTGGTATTTTGAAAGATATCGGCGGTAATATCAGAATCGGAAGCTCTGAACTTTTTGTCGCGGAAGCATGCGAGTACACGAACAGCTTTTTAAGCTTTTTCCCGAAGATCAGCGCAATTTTAAATATTGACGCCGATCATCTGGATTTTTTCAAGGATCTGCAGGATATCCGCAATTCTTTCCGTAAATTTGCGTGTCTGCTCCCCGCTGACGGAACACTTGTTATCAACGGTGAGATTGAGAATGTTTCCGAGATCACCCATGATCTTCCCTGCCATGTGATCACATACGGTTTTTCAGAAGATTTTGATGTTTATGCGACCGATATTACCTTTGATGCCATGGCGCGCGGCTCCTACCGCATCCATTTAAAGAAAGACGGCAGCGAGACTGTTTTCCCGGTTTCTCTCGGTGTAACGGGCCGTCACAATATTTCCAATTCCATGGCAGCGATCGCGATCGCTTATCTGCTGCTCGGCGGAGAGCCGGATGCGATCTGTGAAGCCCTGAAAAGCTTCAGTGGTACCGACAGACGGTTCCAGTATAAGGGCAAGCTTCTTGAGACAACTATAATAGATGATTATGCACATCATCCGACAGAAATAACCGCGACTTTAAAAACAGCGCAGAATTATCCGCACAAAAAGCTCTGGTGTGTCTTCCAGCCGCATACTTACACGCGTACCAAAGCACTTCTGCCGGAATTTGCAAAAGCACTTGCCCTCGCAGATCATGTTATACTGGCTGATATTTACGCAGCAAGGGAAACAGATACACTCGGCATCAGCTCCCGTACGCTGCAGGCTGAAATTGAAAAGCTGGGAACGCCATGCGAGTATTTCCCGTCTTTTGATCAGATTGAAAATTTTTTATTAGAAAATTGTGAGCCAAGTGACTTGTTGATAACTATGGGAGCCGGAGATGTATATAAAATCGGCGAAAACCTGCTCGGCAAATAACTTATCCACATTATCCACATTTTTTGGTGTGTAAATCACAGAAAAAGATGTGGATAATTTTGTTTACATAACCCGTGTCCAGCCTTCCATGCTGATCCTGTCAAAAAGCGACAATCTATCACACCTTTTCCCGGTTTACAAAGTATGCGGCCGAGCAGCTTATCCACTTTATCCACATTGTCCACATTTCCCGCAAACCCAGCATTTACAAGGGTTTGCAGAAAAATGGCTATTTCATTTTAAAAATGTCTGTGCTATAATTTCATTTGCTATTAAAACAAGGTCAGGTGAATGAAATGAGTCGTCTTACGATATACAGAGATGATTATAGTGATGCTACGATCGTATCCAATCAGTTTATTGATGAATATATGGAAAATGCCAATGATGCGCAGATCAAGGTCTACCTTTATCTGCTACGCATGATGCATGCCAATCTGCCTACGAGCATCTCCGATATCGCAGACAAATTTAACCATACGGAAAAGGATGTTGTCCGTGCGCTCTCCTATTGGGAAAAGAAGAATCTGGTGCGGATCGAATATGACGAAAACGGCGAGATCCTTGCCCTGCATATGCAGTCCGGCACTTCTTCTACGCCCACTGCTCCGGCCGGTCCAAAGGAAGCCCCTGCAGAAGCCTCACAGCATAAGACTGCGAAGAAAACTCCTGCGCCGGAGGTACAGCCGGCAAAAAGCAAGCCCTCCTACAGCCTGGACGAGGTTACATCCTTTCAACAGGAAGAGGAAGCTTCCCAGATTATTTTTATTGCAGAGCAATATCTGGGGCGCGTTCTGACAGTTCCCGATATCAAAACAATCATCTTCTTATATAAAGGGCTGCATTTTTCGACCGACCTGATCGATTATCTGATCGAATACTGTGTCGGCAAAGGGCATCGAGAAATGCGTTATATCGAAAAGGTTGCGATCAACTGGTCCGAGGAAAAAATTACAACTGTCCAGCAGGCCAAACAGCAATCCTACAAATATAATAAAATCGTCTATACAGTCATGAATGCACTCGGACGGACAAGTGCACCGACAGAAAAGGAAGCGGATTTTGTAAACCGCTGGGAAAAGGAATATGGTTTCACGCACGATATGATCCTTGCGGCCTGTGAAAAGGCAGCACTTGCCGTTGATAAAAACCGCATAGAATATACAGACGGCATTTTAAAAAGCTGGCTGAAACAAAATATACATAATCTTGCAGAGGCGGAAGCTGCCAACAAGGCTTTCTCTCAGAAAAAAAAGACAACTGCCGCAAAGACAAGCAGTTTCCACGATTTTAAACAGCGCAAATATGACTACGATGCTTTAGAAAAGGAGCTTCTCAGTAATTAATGATCACAAATTCCCAGTTCAAGGCAATTACCGCCGACTACGAAAAAATACAGAATAAAAACCGTCATATCCTCCTGCAGCGCAAAGAAGAGATTTATGCCCGGATTCCTGCCTATCAAGAGCTGGAACAGCAGATCTCCGGTCTGTGTATCATGCAGGGGCGCAAACTCCTCAGTGGAGACAAGCAGGCTCTCGATGATATGAAAAAACAGCTCCATGCACTTTCCGCACAGAAACAGCAGATGCTTAAGGAGCATGGTTATCCGGCTGATTATCTGGAGCCGGTGTATGACTGCCCGGACTGTCAGGATACAGGATATCTGCCCGATCACAGCAAATGTCACTGCATGAAGCAGAAAATAGCACATTATCTTTATGAGCAGTCAGGTCTTGAGAATTTATTGGAAACCGAAAATTTTTCTCATCTTTCCACCGATTATTATCAGGGCGAAGATCTGGCGCGATTCAAGAAAACCGTACTAAATGCCAGAAAATTTGTATCAGATTTCAGTTCCCACTACCACAATCTGCTTTTTTATGGTACAGTAGGTACCGGGAAATCATTTTTATCCTGTTGTATTGCAAAAGAATTACTGGATGCAGGCTATTGTGTTCTCTATTTCAGTGCCTGTTCATTATTTGATAGAATTTCCGAATACACCTTCGGTTCTAAAGACCGGGAAAATCTCGCCCAGCTCTATCAGGATCTGTACGCATGTGATCTTCTGATCATCGACGATCTGGGAACGGAGCTTTCCAACGGATTTGTTGCATCCGAGCTTTTCACTATTTTAAATGAAAGGCACCTGCGCAAAAGATCTACGATCATTTCCAGCAACATTTCACTGGAAGAACTCAGTGAGCATTATTCGGAAAGACTGTTTTCACGCATTACCAGTAATTATGAACTTTTTAAATTTACCGGTTCCGATATCCGGATTCAGAAAAAATTATCAGGCAGAAAGTGAGGATTTTTCATCGTGGCAAAACGTGAAGAAATGAGAAACTTGGAAACCATCCCCGTCGGCTCGCTCGGGATCATTGCCTTAAAGGGCTGCCAGGAGCTTGGCGAGAAGGTCGATCAGTATCTGGTTGACTGGCGTACAGAAAGAGAAAATGAGCACAAGGACAGCCTTGCATTCAAGGGGTATCAGCGAAGCTCTTACCTGCTGCAGGCAAAAGTACCGCGTTTTGGATCCGGTGAAGCAAAGGGCGTTATTTTAGAATCTGTCCGAGGCAACGATCTCTATCTGCTTGTAGATGTTGCCAATTACAGTCTGACTTACTCTCTCTGCGGACACGAAAATCATATGTCTCCGGATGATCATTATCAGGATTTAAAGAGAATTATCGCTGCTGTCGGTGGAAAGGCACGTCGTATTACGGTTATCATGCCATTTTTGTACGAAAGCAGACAGCATAAGAGAACAGCACGCGAATCACTTGACTGTGCACTGGCTCTGCAGGAGCTTACCAGCATGGGTGTTGACAATATCATTACTTTCGACGCGCATGATCCCCGTGTACAGAACGCGATCCCATTAAGCGGCTTTGAAACTGTTTCCCCAACTTACCAGTTTATCAAGGGCTTACTGAAGCATGTAAAGGATCTTACGATCGATTCCGATCATATGATGGTCATCAGCCCGGATGAAGGTGGTATGGGACGTGCTATTTACATGGCAAATGTACTTGGGCTCGATATGGGTATGTTCTATAAGAGACGTGATTATACACAGATCGTAGACGGCCGTAATCCGATCGTTGCGCATGAATTTTTAGGAAGCAGCGTGGAAGGCAAAGATGTGATCGTGATAGACGACATGATCAGTTCCGGTGAAAGTGTTCTGGAAGTTGCAGCAGAACTGAAAGCACGCAAGGCAAAACGTGTATTCATCTGTGCCACCTTTGGTCTTTTCACAAACGGACTTTCCAAATTCGATATTGCTTATGAAGACGGTCTGATCGCCGGTGTCCTGACAACAAACCTTATATACCAGACGCCTGAACTTCTGCAGCGTCCGTACTACATCAACTGCGATATGAGCAAATACATTGCTTACATCATTGATACGTTAAATCACGATGCTTCTATCAGTGATCTGCTCAATCCGAGTGATCGTATCCAGGCTGCGATCGCGAAGTATAAGGAGCATGAATATTAGAATTGAAACTAATTGATTATGCAATGATATAAAATACTAAAAAAACAGCTCCGTAGTATATTTTGATGCACGCTGCGCACGCTTTTCTACTAAGGCACATGCTGGCACTCATATGGCACGCGGATATTCGACATCCCTGTCTCAGATCCGCTGCCACGACGTCCATGTCGTGGCACCATATTCATCACCAGCATTTAGCCAAGTAGAAATACGCATTTGCAGCTATCGCATCCTAATATACTACGGAGCTGTTTTGGTTTTTCGTTATGAACATTCACATCTATTAACATTAAACATTGATAATCTGCTATTTAATATGTAATCTATTGGTGATTTCTAACTTATTCTATATATCTTCAGAAGTTTCTGCCGTTTCCGGCTCTACGACTGTAGACGGAACAATAGCTGCGCCTTCTGCTTCGTGCGGCTCTGCGACGTTCTTTGCTGCGTCGGAAGGATCCTTCTTTTTGTTTTCAATCTCTGTTTTCAGTTCTTCAATCTTTGCAAGTGCCTTTGTGATCGTCTGCATCTGCCCGCTGTAGATGTTGTCCATATCGTCTTTATGTGCCAGATAATAGGCTTCTCCGATCTCCTGATATGCTTTCTTTACAATACCCTCCTGTTTACCGACCTGCAGGGAGAGTCCCGGAATCTCTGCATAGTTCTTTGCTTTCTTTGTGGCATCACTTTCCTTGATCGTCTGGAAAGTCTCTCCTGCCTTTGCGCTCAGCTTATTCAAAAAATCCATGTTTCTACCTCCTGTAAAATACCTTTTCCTTTTTATTACATCATATACTTCCGATACTTCTTTTTCAATAAAGGAACTATTAAATTTACATGATTTTCACAGTTCCTGCACAGACTAAATCAGACTATCTCAAAGGAGCGGATTTTATGCAGGAAATAATTTATATTATTGTATTGTCTTTCGGATCGATCATTACTCTTTTTATTCTGACCAAGCTCATGGGATACCGGCAGATGTCGGAAATGAGCATGTTTGATTATATCAACGGCATTACGATCGGATCGATCGCCGCAGAAATGGCAACATCATTGGAGCAAAGCTTCTGGCAGCCTTTTACCGCCATGGTCGTCTATGGCATTTGCGGTATTCTGCTGTCCCATGCCACCAGTAAAAGTATAATGCTCAGGCGCCTCATTACCGGGAAACCCATTGCCCTGTATTCCCACGGGCAGATCTTTGAAAAGAACCTGAGAAAAGCAAGGCTGGATCTGTCAGAGCTTCTGACGCTTGCCAGGCTGAGCGGCTATTTTGATCTGTCCGCTTTAGAAGTCATTATGATGGAGCCAAGCGGTAAACTCAGCTTTTTGCCCAAATCCTCGAGCAGACCTGTCACGCCGGGAGATCTTGCCCTCGCGCCGGAACAGACGTTGTTATCTGCCGTTCTTATCATGGATGGAAAGCTTCTGCCACACAATCTGAAACACAGCGGCAAAGACGAAATATGGCTCTCGCGCCGGATCCACAATCAAGGATTCCACGATTACAAAGACATCCTTCTCGCTTTGTGCGATAATCAGGGAAAATTAACCATTTACGGTTATCAGAAAACAGACAGACAGGATGCTGATATCCTGATCTGAAAAGATTCCATAAAAGGGGAAATCCGTTAGCCGAGGGGATTGGCTAACGGATTATGAGGGGATAATCTGAGAAGTAAAACTTCTCATATTTATAATAAACATTTCTGTTTATTATCTAATTGTTAGGTTGCATCAGGAATGTCACTTCCCTTGCATCATTTATTATATATCAAAAGTCTCATTTTGTACAGTCTTTTTTTGAGAAAATCTTTAAAATTTTTAAGTCTTTTTCAAGCTCTATTTTTCCATATTTACAGTAATTTTGCCAAAATACAATTGATTTAGTAGCTTTTTGACAAATACGACATGATATTTTGGCAAGATTTCGTCCTGGAAGTATGCACCATTTCCGGAGATCAGTTCCAAAGGTTCTCCTTCGTAACCCTGCAGATCAACTTTTTGCACATAATCCTCTGCATATCTGGCAGCAAGTGCCTTACGCAGCTCAATTTTCTGCACAAGTGCCTGCGTCAGACCTGTCTTTTCGATCTGCGCTTTCGTCATTTCGTCCAGCAGCTTTGCAGCCTGCTCCGTTGCTGCATCCTTCTCCTCTACAGTCAGTTCATACCCATCCTTCTCTGCCATATCTGCATAAATGATCTCGGCAAGACATGTATTGACCGCCGTATCCTTTGCCATATTTTTTAAAAATCTGCTCTTTTTCCCTGCTGAAAAATGTACATTCCAGTAGCTTTGCGGATTTTCGAAATCATAAGTCTTTGCCTGTTGATTTACATAATCCTCCACTTCATAGATATAATATCCAAACTCACGAAGCGTTACACGCACTTCATCTACTGAAAATACCGTCTCATCCAGGTGTGCTCCATAGTCAAATATCTTTCTATGTCTGCCCCAGACCGAAAGTACAGCCAAAGCAAGGAGCAGTCCAAACAAAAGCAGGAATACCAAAAGCAGCTTTTTATCTTTTTTCTTCATGTCACTTATCCGTTCTGTACACGGTTCATGTATTTATCCCAGCAAAGCTCAGAGCTGTCAAATGCGATCTGTAACCAGTAGGATGTCTCCTCGTCTGCATCAATCCCGACCAGATATAAAAAACGGTTTGTTGTATTATAAGTATCTTCTACCTTCACAACATCAAACAGATAATAGCCCTTACTTCCCTTTAGAAGCGCTGCAAGTTCCTCCTCGGAAAGCGGTTCATCCGGCTTTTCTTCCCGCAATACATCATTGGCATCATAATACTTATATCCTTCCCTTACAGCTTTTTGGACTTCGGCATTTTTCAGTTCCATCTGCGTTGTTCCCGCATAGCTGTCCGTATAATTACCATTCTGGGAATTATCGGCTTTTACGATCACAGCCTCCAGTTCAAACCGGAGGGCATCTCCTGTCCATTCCGCTTTTTGAATCTGCGCATCTCTGAAACTGAAATGCTCCAACTCATTCACTGCCTTAAATTTCATCTTTACTTTCCTGCTCTTCCTCAGCTTCGCGCGCTTTTCTTCTTGCTTCGATCTGCTCTTTCCGACGGATTTCCATAAGCTCTTCCCGCTCTTTTCTCTTCTCCCAGGAAATCTTTGCTTCCCGGACGATCTTCTCCATCAGTTCTTCTTCCGACAAGGCAGGCTCTTCCGATTTTTCATTCTCCGGAAGATTTTCCGACTGTACAGGATCCGCAATCTTTTCTTTTTCATCCGAAAGTGCATCTATCACGATCTGTGCCCGATCCACGCCTTCTTTTTCTGCGCGTTTTGCCGCTGCTTTTGCATATTGCCTGTCGATCGCATTTTCAATCGCGCCTTTGACAAATGCTTTCCACTTATGATATTCCCTTTTTATGGTTATTACAAGCCATATAGCAAGTGAAATTACAGGAAACGCAAGTAACAGTGTCCGCAATATAAGAAGAAATGCTGCCTTCATTTCAATGCTGCGCACAGCATTCTCCCAATATGGATATGCAACTGCATTCCCCCGCATCATCAGCTTTGGCAGATTCCAGATCTTCTTATATAATTGCAGATTGGAGAAACGATCTGTATTATCAACATACTCTTTATCAGAAAAACTAACTGACGAATCAGAAAGTGTTGTCTCTTCATCTTCACCAAAAGCAGTTTTTAATGCAGTTAATGCAAACCCCTTGACCGGATTCGGCAGAACTGCTTCATACACGGTAATGCCCGTCCCTTCAAAAAGCACCTGGAAGGTATTATAGTCCATAAATAAATAGGACTGATCGCCTCTTGCATACTTTTCATATTTATTATCCGACGGCTTATAAACACCTGCAATCACAAACTGTCTGCCTTCGATGGTTACCGGTTTTCCGGCTATATCATATGCACCAAACAATTTCCATGCTGTATTCTCATCCAGCACGACTCTGTCCTTTGAAATATCATTTTCAGAAAAAACGCTTCCCGAGATCATATTAAGTGGATGAAACTGAAAGAAATCACCACCGACACCCATGATCTGCACACTATCCACGGAAGCACTTCCTATATCTGTCAGCTTACCGATGGAGCTGTTATGCATGGCTGCATAAGCATCGATCCAAAGCCTTCCGGAAACAGCTTCTTCCGTAATAGAAGCATCTGTCAGCTTTGACTGCAGTGTGCTTCGTACCTCCGAGATCATATCCTTTGTGATCTGACTGTCACTTTGCATAAACGCACTGACCTGATGGTATCTGATATCATTTGCCGCCCATCGCTCTGCCTCCTGCTGGGAATACTGCTTTCCGACCAGTGTATTCCCCGCAATTGTCAAAACAACTGCCAGCAGCAGACAAAACAGGAGACATACCAGAAATCTGATATGATCTCTGCACCAGATTAATACTTTCATATCCGGTTCCTCCTATTGATCTGCCAGACGTACCTTCATACCGGCCTCTAATGGTTTTGTAGAGTTTGTTACGACATATTCATATCCGAATAACCCTCCGCTGACAGCAGAATTCGTATCATCACTTGCCAGAACCTCTACATCTGCTCTGGATAATACATAACGGTTACCAAGCGGACTGCTCTTTACATTGACAACCAGTACGAATTTTCCGTTATTATCTTCACGGATTGCACTGTTTGGTACTGTTACATCATATTGTGAACTCTTTTCACCAACAGAAAGACTTAATGACTGTCCGACAGTTACATCCTCTCCCGTGATCTTGAATGTCAGTATTTTATTTTTATCGGGATTTTCTATATCAGCCTTGATAGAATCCAGCGTTGCTTTCATATCTGTTCCCCAGATATTCTGAATCTCTGCTTCCTGTCCCGCCTTGACAAGCTTTGCCTGCTCTTTTGTCACGGAAAAGCTGACACTGTATCCGTTTCCTGTTACTGCAATAGATGCAAGTGCGCTGTCCGGTGTTACTGTATCACCGGCAATACAGTTGACAGATTTTACAACACCTGCATTTTTCGCCTTGATCTCTGTTTCCTGTCCGCCGTTTTTCAGCTTTTCGACCACTTCTCTCTGGTCATCTACCTTTTTCTTGGAAGCCTTCAGATCAAGTGCTGCCTGTCCCTGTGTTACCTTGTCATCCGTCTGCTTGTTTGCAAGCGTCAGGATTAAAGTATCCAGTGCCTTCTGTTTTTCACGGACTGCTGCATTTGCATCATCAACGGTTGGTGTTTTTTCCAGATCGGAAGTGATCTGAGCCAGCGTGGCATTTGCCTCTGCCAGTGCTTTCTTTTTCTCTTTTAATTTCTTATTATATTTGCTCACACTGTTTCCTGATACGGTGGAATCGATTTGTGCCTGAATATAGTCAACATCAGCCTGCAGATCATTGACCTTTTTCTGTGCTGCTGCCTGCTGTTCTACTAAAGATGCTCTGGCTGCTGCCTTAGTCTGGTTGGCAACAGCATCACTGAGCTCTTCCCTTGCGGATTTGATTTCCAGATTGTCAAGTGCATAATTCGGAGCGGCGGCAAGAAGTGCCTTGCTGTAATCAAGTTCCAGACTATCCAGCGTATCCTGCGCTTCCTTGAGCGCGGTCTCATCCGTTGTACCTGTTCCGTCCAGCTCAAACAACACCTGATCTGCCGAAACCTCATCACCCACCTTGATCTTGACACTGCCGACCACATGATTTTCCGTTACTTTGACATCATAATCTTCTGCTGTCTCTACTGTTCCCGTTCCTCTGACCTTTGCTGTTACACTTCCGTTCTGTGCATACGTCGCAGAAACCTCAGGCAGGGAATAATTCATGATCGTATTGGAGAAAAACGTCAAAAGCAGCATGATCACCAGAAAGACGATCGCAATATTTTTAATTCTATCTTTTTTGTTGGTCTGTTTTTTTTCGTTCACTTTCTTATCCTTTCTATCCCTTGACTCCACCGGAGTAGGAAATTCCTTCGATGAGGTATTCTTCCCCATACAGATAGATCAGTATGGTTGGTACCATATAAATAACCGCAACCGCAAACGCCAGTCCGACTTCTCCCTTATTGATCTCTGACAGGAAAATCGACAATGGGTATTTATCACTGTCAGACAGCAGGATAAGCGGCTGTTCAACCATATTCCAGTAATCAATGAATACCAGGATCGCCGTACTCGCGATCGCGCTTTTGCAAAGCGGGATGCAGACTTTTGTGAAAATCTGCCACTCTGAAGCACCATCCAGCTCAGCAGCCTCAATCAGAGATTTCGGAATACGTCTCATATACTTTGTCAGCAGAAACACACTGAATGTCGAGAAAATACCCGGCAGTATGATCGCCGCTCTGGTATTTAAGATCCCCAGCCATTTACTGACGAGAAAGTTCGGTACAAGACTGACCTGATATGGCATCAGCATCAGTATAATATATAAAAAGAAGATAATTTCCTTTTTTCGTCCCCGGAACCGCGAAAAGCTATACGCCGCTCCCAATGCGATAAAGATCTGAAACGCAACGATCGGTACAACCAAAATGACCGAATTCCAGAATTTCAGCAGATAATCCGGGCTCTGTAAAAGCACGGTATAATACTGCTTAAAAGTAACCATATCCGGAATAAACTTCAGGTTTGCAGCCTCCGACGTATAAGAGGACTTCGTCTGCTGCTGATTCCCATAATAATAATTATTGGAATCATCGGTGTAGCTGTCAAATACCGCACCATAATTAGCAGAGATCTCACTCTCCTGCATAAATGAGTTTGCGACCGTCAGGACGATCGGCATTAAAAATGAGGTTGCAAAGAAAAATGCTATGACAAACAATACAACCTTTGTGCATTTCTGCTTCCGCCTGCTTTTCATCCTTCCACATCCTTTCCAAAGTGATTTTCGACCACAAAGAGAAGGCCTATGATAACAACCATGACAGAACACATGATGATCGCCGCTGCAGACAGCTTCTGATAATCAAGCGCCTTAAAGGTGTTGTTCATGAAATGCTGCAGCATATACAGTGTATCATACGGATAATCACCTGTCAGCAAGTACACTTCCCTGAATACCTTGAAGGAGTTGATCAGCGACATGATCGCCACAAACAGGATTGTCGGGGAAAGATATCTGATCTTTATATAAATAAATTTCTGCCATGCGCTCGCGCCGTCCAGATCAGCTACTTCCATATATTCCCGCGGAATATCATTGAGTGCTGCCAGAAACAGGATCATATTGTAGCCCAGATTCTTCCATAAGAACAGAAGCAGTACAATGATCTGCGAAAAAGATGACTTAAACCAGTCAATCTTACCTGCTCCCAGATGAACCAGAAACTGATTGATCGCACCGTTATAATGAAAAAACACCTGCCAGATCAGGACGATCGAAGCCGTCGGTACCATAAGCGGTGTTAAGAAGAAGGTTCGGAATGTACTTCTCAGCGGGATATTCTGCTCCAGAATGATCGCCATACCCAGCGACAGCAGTACCGCCAGAGGTACTGCCGTCAGGCTGAATACAGCCGTATTTTTTGCTGCCTGTAAAAAGGCAGAATTATGAAACAGATTCACAAAATTCCGAAGGAATACAAACCTCGGATCGATCGGACTGTCTACCATGGAATAATAGAAAATCACACCAAACGGTACAACAAAGAAAACACCGACTCCGATCAGGGAGGGAAGTAAAAATCCGAGTTCCCATTTCCTTTCCTTCCATTTTTTATGTTTCTTCTTCATGTTTTACCTTTCTATCTGTTTTCATTCACGTAGTTGGAAACACGATTCTGTACAATGTCTGCCACTTCCTTTGCAGACTTCTGTCCACTGAAGTAAGCACCTGTTTCGTCAGAGATGATCGTCATGACATCATCATTGTATACATACAGATGATCTACGGATGCTATAACCTCACGAAGCTTGTTGACCTGATCCTCAGAAAGCGGTCCGATCTCAACATCAAGATCATCATAACCCCAGGAAGACTGGTATGGCTCTATCTCATTGCCATATTCATCTGTATATTTTTCCGTTGCGGAATATCTCTTAATCTGATATTCCAGTGCATCCTTGCGAAGCGGGAATCCGTTGTAATAATTATTAGCTCCCTTACAGATATAATCTTTTGTCAGGAAAGTCTTTAAAAATGCCCACGCGCCATCCACATTTTTGGATTTTGCGTAAATACCAAGATCCATATTCATGCTTGCAGATGCACCTGCCGATTTATCAGAAGGATATCCGATAAAACTGATATCATCTTCAAACATTGCATTGTAAAGCTCGATTTCCTCCATACCCAGACTGTAAATATCAGCCAGAATTACTTTGCCGCTGCGGATCTGCGTCGGAAGGCTTTCGTAATCTTCGTCCCAGTTAATATCCTCATCCTTCGGATACGTATTTGCATACTCTAACAGTTTGACAAATTCATCGCTGTTAAAGCTGCATTTTCCTGTATTCCAATCAATATAATCCTCATAATTTGCTGTACAGATCATGTTGAGCACACTTGTATTGGATCTCATGTAGAATGCCTTTGCATCATTGCCCTTTGACTGTTCCAGATCGATCAGATCCTGTACGGTAAACTTATCTCTGCCACCGATATCAGAAGTTTTGCCAATCAGCACATTAACGCCAAAGGTAGGAGAAATATGATACAGCTTTCCGTCTGTTTCCATAACCTGTAATACATTCTCAATAAAATCATCCTTCTTGATATCTGAATCTTTATCCATCAGCGTATACAGATCCAGCAGCATGCCCTTGGAAATGTATTTTTCAGCAGAAATGCCGGAAAGATCGATGATATCCGGTATATCACCTGCCAGAAGATCATTGTTCATCTGTGTCGGTGCATCATCATAGGTCGAATAATCCTTTACCGTGATCTGGTATTTATCCTGACTCTTATTGAACTTCACCGCAGCTGATTTGATCGCATCATCCACATAAAGACCTGCATAAGTGATCGTTACCTTGTCTGCCACTTCACTCGGATCTACCTTTGTAAAAATATATAAACCGTTATCTGCACCATCTTCTGAACTGTAGTCAGAATAATTCGTAATAAACTGACCACCCTTAAGCGCTCTTGTATCTCCTACATAGCTTGTATTGATGTTACTGCTGATCCAGTTTAAGATCTCTTTTGACTGCTTTGACTGCATATCATATCCATACAGGCTGCTGCCATCATTGTAATAGAAGCTGTAATCAGCACCGTCTATCAGTGTACTGTTGGATGAGCCATATCCCGAAACAGCTATATCATAGCTTTCGCCCATTGCTTTCTTTGCCAGATCTACCGTCTGGACTTTCATTCCGTCCTGTCCGTTCATCGCAACAACGATCTGTCCGTCGCCTGTTCTTGCCATTGCCATCATCCAGCTGTTATTAGCGGTATCCGCCTTGATCTGAGCGATCTTATTGCCATCCTTATCCAGTACGTAAACAGACTGGTCTCCCATCAGGTAAATATTACCGTCTTTGTCCAGTCTCATAGCCTGTACATAATCATTTTCATCCAGAATACCGTTCAGATTCACTTCGCCTGTCTGACTTCCGCCTGCATCCAGAATCTTGATCAGATATGTAGACTGCTCGCTCTTCTCATCATATCCGCTGTACAGCATGTATAACATGCCGTCTTCTGTTGCTGCAAAGTAGTTCAGCCAGTTATTATCATTCTTTTCCACATCCATCTGGATCTCCTGCAGGTCAGATCCGTCTGCCTTACAGGTGTAGAAGTACTGATTGGTTGTACCATAATAATCGTCCGGTACATCATCTGTCGCATCCGTTGTATCACCGATCTCCGCATCTGCACCATCTGTTGCCTCTGCGTCATCAACCGGCTTTTCTTCTCCTTCTTCAGAGATGGCATTTGTTCCGTCTGTGCTGTCAGACTGCTCATCACCGTCCACTACAGCATCTTCTGTTGCCGCAACCGCAGCATCTCCGTCAGCTGTTTCTTCCTGATCTTTTGCCTCAAATGCCTCTTCTTCCGCTTCAGCATCCTCCGTATTGCCGGGGCCGGGAACCCACTCTGTTGTATAGACATAGATCTTATCACCTGCCACGGTAAAGCTGCTGATATCACCCTTCATATCATCTGTACAGCTTAATTTCTCTGATTTATAAACCAGATCCTTCATATCTTTGTTGTCCTTGCCAGACTTTCCGCCACATCCGGTTAACAGCATCGATATGGCAAGCACACCTGCAAGTCCTTTTGCAATTATTCCTTTTCTTTTCATACTCAGACTTTCCTTTCCCAGTTTTCTAAGTTTGATTATATGCTATAACTCCCCATCTTTCCACAAAAGTATTCTTAAGATTTGCGAAATATTCGGAGCCATGCGCAGTCACAATATACAGACTGCGGAAGCTCGCTTCCCAAAGTCTGTATTTGTGACTGTATACGGCGACTAGCCGTTCATGAGCAAAAAGAAGTCTCGTAAGAGACGATTTTGCGAATGTGGCTCCGAATATTTTAAATCTTTGCAAAAGAACTTCTGTATACAAACGCTAAAATGATCACATATAAAGGGCCAAGCAGAATTCCCGCAACCCCAAATACTTTGACACCGGCATAGATTCCAAGCAGCGTCAAAATCGGCGACACTCCCATTTTATGGCTGATCAGCTTCGGCTCCAGATACTCTCTTGCAAATACAGCCGCAGCATAAGTAAGCAGCAATATAGTACCGGAAAACAGATTCCGCTTTAAAAACTGCCAGACTGCCATTGGCAGGATCACGATCCCCGTTCCGATAAAGGGAAGCACATCCAAAAAAGCCGTCAGCACGGCAAGCCCCGGTGCATTTGACAGCCCTGCGATTCCGAATCCCAGCAGGCATAAAAGCGCGATCACCGTCATGATCTTTCCCTGTGCCAGCAGACTCACGCGCAGATAACGCATGATTTCATCTATCACCTGCCATAGTCTGCTTTTCTTATCTTCCTGTTCTCTCCATTTTTTCTGTTTTTCCCAGTCCTTTGCATATAATAAGACAGCAATCACTGTCACCAGAAAAAAAGCCCCTGCCTGTATCGCCCCTGTAAAATACTGATAGGAATTTCTGTAAGCCATGGCAGACAGTTTATTACAGACTGTCACACTGCCCTGCTGCAGCTTCTGCCAGAGCATGCCTTTTTCAAGGCGTATTCCTTTCTCAATATAACCGCAACAGTCCCTGACTGTACACAGAAACGTTTCCTGATATTCATTCCGCCTCTCCCAGAACAGCATCCCATAGGCGAGCATTTTTCTGCCAAACAACCAGAAAAACAGAAGCAGAAATAATACAGTCAGAAGGAGCAGAACGGCCGTCCAGAGCTGTCCGCCGATTCCTGTCCTGCGTTTCAGATAAAAAACCGGTTTTTCATAAACCGCCATCAGAACCGCCGCCACCAAAAACGGAGCCACCAGTCCGATCAAATACTTAAACAGGACAAACAACAGGACCGCTGCTGTGGCAAATTTAATTTGTTTTCGATATGTTTCCCATATTTTATGCATAAAAAAACACCCACCTGCTCTGCTTACTTCCAGATTAGTATGGGCATTTTTTCTTAATTCATAGTTGTTAATAAATGGCTGATCGCCGGATTTTGCGTTTTTGCCTGAAATTCCATTTGTTTCCCGGTTTTGGGATGCGTAAACGTAAGCGCATAGGCAAAAAGAGAAACATTTTTGATCCCAAGCTCCTCAGAGCGCTCCATAGACGTCTGCGTTCCGTACTTCTGATCTCCCAATATCGGAAATCCCGCATGCGCAAGCTGCGCCCTGATCTGATGGAATCTGCCGTTTTCTATTCTGACATCCAGCAGTGCTATGTCATCTTTCCCCGTCATAACACAGTAATGCAGCTTTGCCTGTTTTCCTTTACCGGATGCCTGCGCCACAATCTCTGCTTTCTGTGTCTGCGGATTCTTCCATAAATAATCTGCCAGTATTCCCTCTTTCGGAAGCTCTTCCGCTCCCCGGTATACAAGTGCATAATACTGCTTGTTCAGCGTTCCTGCCTGCAGCTGCTTACTCAGCCCTGCTGCCGCCTGCTTTGTCTTTGCCAGCACAAGAAGCCCTTCTACCGGCTGATCCAGCCTGTGTACCACATAAACAGGAGCACCCTTTAAATGCCTCGTCACGGAAGATACCAGATCCGGGCTTGTTACCCGCGCTGACTGTGTCGCCAGTCCGGCCGGCTTATAAACAACCAGCAGCTCCTTATCTTCATATTGTATATTCATATCTGTTATTACCTGCATCATACCTTAAACCTGTAGCCTATTTGGGGCACTTATACTTAAACTTTAAACCTGTAACCGACACCCCAAATAACATATCGCTCCTGCGATATGGGCGCGCGTAGCTGCGCATCCAACGAAACTATTTGGGGCACTTATATTTATACTTTAAACCTGTAGCCGACACCCCAAATAGTTTCAATGTACTGTGGCTTTGAAGTGTCGTATTCGATCTTTTCCCGGATCTTCTTAATATGCACCGTAACAGTGGCAATATCTCCAACCGAATCCATATCCCAGATCTCGCGGAACAGCTCGTCTTTGGTAAAAACATGGTTTGGATTCTCTGCCAAAAATGTTAAAAGATCAAATTCCTTGGTCGTAAACACTTTCTCTTCTCCGTCCACGTAAACTCGCCTTGCTGTTTTATCGATCTTAATACCACGGATCTCCACAATGTCATTCTGCTTCTGGTTTGATCCGATCAATCTCTCATACCGGGACAAATGTGCTTTCACACGCGCAACCAGCTCACTCGGACTGAACGGCTTTGTCATATAATCATCTGCACCCAGTCCCAGACCTCTGATCTTATCAATATCATCCTTCTTCGCCGATACCATGATGATCGGGATATTTTTCTGGTTTCTGATCTGTTTACAGATTTCATAACCGTCAATGCCCGGAAGCATCAGATCAAGGATGATCAGGTCAAATTCTTCGGAAAGTGCTGTTTTTAATCCTTTTTCACCATCATTTTCAATCGTTACTTCAAAATCACTGATCTCCAGATAATCCTTTTCCAGTTCAGCGATCGCTTCTTCATCTTCAATAATTAAAATCTTATTCATCATGTTCTACCTCTTTGTACTTTCTGATCACAAAATGCATACAGGTTTCCTCTCCTTCCCTGCTGGTTGCCCAGATGTAACCGCCGTGATCTTCTATGATCTTTTTCACGATGGAAAGACCGATACCGCTTCCGCCTTTTGTCGAATTCCGGGAAGAATCCGTGCGGTAAAAGCGTTCAAAAATATGTCCCAGATCCTTCGCCGCAATCCCTTTTCCGTTATCTTCAATCTCCACACGGATGGCATCCACTTCATCCAGAATACGGATCTCAATCTTCCCCTGCTCCTTATCCAGATATTTCACGCTGTTTCCTATAATATTGCTGATTACCCGGCGGAGCTGCTCCGGATCTGCAATGATCTGCGTTTCAGGAGATACCAGATTGTAGAAATTCAGTTCAATATTTTTAGACTCCAGATCCAGTCCGACCTCTTCCACACAGTCCTGAAAAAATTCCGCCACGTTCATTCTTCTGAAATTATATGGAATTCTGTTGCAATCAATTCCCGCATAGAACGTCAGCTCATTGATCAGGCGGTTCAGCTCGTTTGATTTATTATAGATCGTACGGATATATTTATCCATCTTCTCCGGTGTATCCGCCACACCATCCATAATGCCTTCCACATATCCGGTAATGGAAGTGATCGGTGTTTTCAGATCATGCGTGATGTTGCTGATCAGTTCCTTATTTTTCTTTTCATTTTCTATGGATTCTTCTGTGGATTCCTTCAACCGCAGCCGCATCTCTTCATAATTATGAAACAGTTCTCCGACTTCTCCCGTATATTGCACACTCAACTGATATTCCAGATTGCCTTCCGCAATGTTTTTCATGGCAATACTGAGTTCATCGATCGGTCTGACAAACCATTTGTGCAGCAGTCCCTTGAACATATAAACGGAAAAAAACATGATCAGGACAATTGCCATAAACATATCAAAAAAGAAGGTCCGGCTGATCTTCTGCTCAGCAAAAATGAGTGCAGCCTGTGAGCCCATACGGTGTGTCATATACAAACGGATCAGGCAAAAAGATAACAGCGTCAAAACAAGCGGAATCAGTACCATCGCCGTACACGCCACAATGAGTTTTGTACGAAGCGATACATTTTTCATCTTATCTCTCATAGCTTTTCTCCCACAAAATTCTACTTTATGTTTATAGTATAGCCTGTTCATTTTCAGCCGTCTATGCAGTTTCGAGTAATATTATCCTTTTTAGAAAATTTTTATGAAAACCTGTTGACATTTTTTCGTTTTCTGTTATTATGATATCAGTAATCATTACTGTTTCTAATAACAGAAAGGAGTGAACAGATGGCAGGAATAAAATACAGCAGACAGCGGGAAGCAATCCTACAGTTTTTAATGACCCGTAAAGACCATCCCACTGCAGATGCCGTATATGCCAATATCCGGAAAGAATTTCCCAATATCAGTCTTGGCACTGTATATCGGAATCTGACACTTCTTTCCGATCGTGGACAGCTCCTCCGATTACATTTAGGAGACGGTGTCGATCACTTCGATGCTGATACCTCACCGCATTATCATTTTGTATGCGAGCGCTGTCAGGCAGTTCTGGATCTTGAAATGCCGGATATTGATTCTATCGATAAGCTGGCAGGCGCAAATTTTGCAGGAAAGATCAAAGGACATTGTACCCACTTTTACGGTCTTTGCCCTGCCTGCGTCAAAGCAGAATAAAAGGTAACTTCTGTGATGAAAATCACAGTTTCACGTTTGAAATATTTCAAACAGCATAAAATAAAATGAAAAAAATGAAAAAGAAAAGGAGAAATGAAGTATGAAGTATGTATGTCAGGTATGTGGTTATGTTTATGAAGGAGACAATCCTCCTGCAGAATGTCCAGTATGTCATGTAGGTCCGGACAAATTCAAGGCAGTTGAAGGCGAAATGACACTTGCTGCTGAACATGAATATGGTGTTTACGGTCAGACAGTAAAGAACAACCCTGAAATCTCAGATGAAGACAAGAAGTATATCTTCGAGCAGTTAAAAGCAAACTTTGAAGGAGAATGCTCTGAAGTTGGTATGTACCTTTGCATGGCAAGAATCGCTCACCGCGAAGGCTATCCGGAAATCGGTCTTTACTGGGAAAAAGCTGCTTACGAAGAAGCAGAACATGCAGCTAAATTTGCTGAAATGCTCGGCGAAGATCTGGAGCCAAACATGAAGGCTACAACAAAGGACAACCTCAAGTGGCGTGTTGACTGCGAATTCGGTGCAACAGCCGGAAAAGTAGATCTTGCAAAATGCGCTAAGAAAAACAATCTGGATGCAATCCACGATACAGTGCATGAAATGGCAAGAGACGAAGCAAGACACGGAAAAGCACTCAAAGGATTACTGGATAGATACTTTGGTTAAGCTACAAGCCTTGCGAATCAGTGAAAATAATGCCCTTGCAAGTAAACTTGCAAGGGCATTTATTTTTGCTGATTCATACGGCGCCAGCCGTCCATGAATAGCCCGTAGGGCTATGAATGGGCATGGCTTTTTGCTGGGCATTTATGCACTTCCAGCTGTTTTTTATTTTAGACTTATTGGGCGCCAGCCCAACATGAATAGCCCGCAGGGCTATGAATGGCTCGGCACAGCATTCTATGAATGACCCGGCCATCTATTGGGCAACAGCCTTTCTTCCTAATTCATGCGGCGTTACATACTTTCTTTACACAACTCCATATATTTCTTCCTTGCCTGTTCACAATACTTCCTGCTTACCATAATCTTATTTCCGCTATACAGAATAATCCCCTTGCGCTGAAAACTGTCTATATAGTGGAAATTGACTGCATAACTCTGATGTATACGGATAAAATAATCGGGCATCTGCGCCAGACATTCATCCATTTTCATCCGAAACTTATGCGGAATTCCGTCCTGATAGATCAGCACATTATGCTTCCTGCTCTCTACATGAGATACCTCCCGCGCATTCACAGCAAGCATTTTTCTTTTGGATCGGAAAGAAATCATGTGGCTGTCTTCTATCATCCGCCGGTTCACACATTCCACCACAGAGCTCTGCGATACAGGCTTCGTCAATACATGTGACTTATCCATCACATAAACAGTCTGCAGATCCGGATTCATCTTCCACATCTGCTCGATCAGCTGCAGCTCCTGCGCATTGTGGTTCAACTCTGTTACCAGAATATCCGGACGTTCCTTCTCCTGTTCTGAAATTCTCGCGTAATAATCACTGAAATTCTGACTTTCTGAGATTTCCTGTACTTCTCCCCTCTCATCAATGATTATCTCTTTTATAAATAGAGTATCCTCTGCTGCCTTACTGTCATAAATGCACACTCTATACATATAAATCCCCTCACTTATTCATTTGTATTGGATTATCCCTTGGTGATCCCTCACTTTTTCGAGTATAGCATATTACAATTGCTTTTTCACTCCTTTTGCCCCAGTTTACTCATTTTTGGCAAATTTAACTATTATCCCGTCAAGATCAGCACTCTGTAGTTTTCATATGACATTACTTTCCAAGTACAACGGAAATTTTAATTTCTTTTCCTATACTGCTCAGGTCAAAATCCCCTCCATCTGCAGCACTGACATAAAGCTCATAAAGTGTACCCTCAGACAATGTATCCACTGCTGTGCCATTCTCGTCCCTGATTGACCATAGTTCATCAGAAACTTCTGCCATTGTGCCATCTGCCCTGTAAGCATAAAGCTTCAGATCTGCACTGCTTCCGGAGATATTATTCATACGGATCGCAACAGTTGTATTCGGATGTACATTTTCCACTGTTACAGTATAATGCCATCCCACAACATTACCCTCACCGCCATCTGCGGTAAAGCGTTCCTGTGTCAGCACATTCCGCGTTGCTTTATCAAGATCTACTTTCCGATAAGGCATTTCCGGGAGATATACAAACCGATCCTGCAGGCGCAGAAGCTCCAGATAACCGGTCGGGCAGTAAAGTGCATTACCGCTATTCCCTGCATACATACCGATAGCCATATTGTTATAGCCATATTTATCCGACACATCCATAGTAAATACTGTCTCACCTGTCTCAAAATCCAGAATAATGTACTGCCACATACCACTCTCCAGATCCTGTACATAGCCATAAATATATCCTGTTGCAGTAGAAAGCTTCATGATCGATGTATCACTCAGATCATTTCTGCACCAGATGCTTTTCATTTCATACCCATTATCCGTTCTGACTGTATCTACACGCTCTACACCCGGTGCGATCATGACATTTCCCCTGGTAAGCCAGTTCATATCATAAATATTGGCGTAGCTCTGAATAGAAGAATCACTGTCAGGATCTGCCAGACCGGCATTGCCTGCCCCAAACCAGTTACAGACAATCGTACTGACACTGCCCTCTCCATTGTCATAAACGATCGCAGAATTTTCTACAGATACCTGATATCCTTCCGGCAGCTCATCCAATACCGGAAGGCTTGCAGTAATTTCTCCTGTCTTCATATCCAATGCCAGCAGTTTGACCGGATCTGCATTATCAGTAAACATCACAAGATCAGGTGTCAGGGATGGGGAACAGCCGCCGCCCCATGCAAGACCACCACCAGTAGTTTTATCATTCTTGCCGCTGACCTTTGCGCCAACACTCTCGTAAGGTGTACACCAGACAGCCTCAACTCCATCATTTGCACGGAGCAGATAGCAGTTCTGATTTGTCAGAATGACCGCTCCGTCTTTTGAAGCTGCAATACCGTTTTCTGCGCCTTCTCCCGGTGTCAGCTCATAAACAAAAACAGCTTTTTCAAGATCTGTCTGCTCTCCTCGCAGAATCGCATCAATGGCAGAATGTGCAATGTATCCCATCACACCCTGCTGTCCTCTTTCCGGATAAATACGAAATCCACCCGTTGCGAACCAGAGATTTCCGTCATAATCAAAAACGACTGACAGAAGATTCTGCTCGAGTGTTTTCCCAAGTGCTGCCTCTGCTGCAGCTTTTATATCAATATCAAGAAGCTTTTTAAACTCCTGCAGAACATTGCCTTCCTCATCCGTTGCCTGCAGTATCAGCACATGATTATTACTGGTAGGACAGACAATACGGTTCTCAGCATCCAGGAATGTATAAGAGCTCTGTATCACGTAATCGCTGCCATCGTGCTGCTTGGGCGAAAAGTATCCCAGTGTTTCCGTTTCCTCCGCATTCAGATCCCGGATAGCAATACCGCCGAGAAATGGAACAACAGCGTGCTCATAGCTGTCAAAATAAATAGCCGGTGAAGCATTTGCATTTGTTTTTTCATACGAAACATTAATCTCCGGATAAATACCAAGCGGCAGAATCTCATCTGTAGAATCGGTATTGTATCCATCATGATGAATATTGGCATCGCTTTTTGCCATATATGGATTTTCATCTATACGCTTTGCACTTAATGCCTTTACAGGAAGCGCTCTGCCTGTCACAGCCTCTGTATCCGTTGCGGCTTCCGTATCCGTTGCAGTTTCCGTCTCCGCTGCAGTTTCCGTCTCCGTTGCAGTTTCCATATCCGTTGCAGTTTCCGTCTCCGTTGCAGCTACGCCGGTCTGCTGCTTTGTACCACAGCCGGTCAGTGTCAGCGCTGTTGCTGCACAAAGCATCGCAGGCAGCAAAAATTGCAGTATTTTTTTCTTTTTCATGAATATATCCTCCATTATTTTATAGTGTTTGCTCTGGATCAATATGTTATTTTCCGGATCCAGTTTCTTGCCCTTTCTGCAGTCAGTATAAAAACAGCAATTATTCCTTTCAAGCACTCTGTCACAAAATCCCGTTTTTTGTCACGAATTCTCGTTTGTGTCAATACTTTGTGCTATAATTCAGATAGAAGCCATACAAAAAGGGGCATATACTGTATGAGAATTGCAATTGTAGATGATCTTGCCGCAGAACGGCACTTTTTGAGAGAACAATTAGAACAAAAGCTATACCGCATGGGCATACAGGCTGATATTTTGGAATATACATGTGGTGAAGCCTTTCTGGAAGCAGAACACAAGCTGCCGTTCTCTGTCGCTTTTCTGGATATTTATATGATGGGTATGACAGGAATAGAAGCTGCCAGAGAACTGCGAAAAACCGACACTGACTGTCTTCTGATCTTTACAACGACCTCAACTGACCATGCACTGGAGGGTTTTCAGGTTCGTGCCATGCATTATCTGGTAAAACCTTTTACCGCTGAAGACATTGATACATTGACAGATGAGCTGCTCACACGTATTGGACACACAGACAAATATATGGAATTAAAAGCAGAAGGAAGCCTGCTGCATCTGCGCTATCAGGATATCATTTATGCCGAGCATTTTGCTCATATCATATATGTCCACACTACTGTCTCAAAGGTACTTGCCACGCGCCAGACCTTTAAGGCATTTACAGCACCACTGACAACAGATCCACGATTTTTTATATGCAGTCGGGGTGTGATCGTCAATATGGAACATGCCGCCGATTTTGAGGGGTCCTCATTTTGTATGAAAGATGGCAGCCATATATTTGTCAGTCAGGAGCTTTTAAAAAATGCACGGCAGGCATTTATGGAATACCTGCTGCAAAGGGGGTGTATATCATGATAAATATGCTGCAACCAATTTTGGAGCTTTGTGTGGTAATCCCCGGCGTTATTCTCGCATATTTTCCCGTAAAATCCGGCCTGAAGCATCCAATACGGCAGATTATGATATGGCTTTTACCGCTTCTTCTGCTTCTTTGCATTACAGGGGGAAGTGTGTGCTATATAAAGCGGATCTCTACCATACCGGCACTTGCCCTGATCCTGTCAGTCACAACTTTTCTCTATATAAAAACGCTCCGGATCTCTCTGTGGAAATCCGGAACGGTTGCATTGTCTGTTTGTGCTGTATTTGCCTGTATTAACAGTCTTTCAAGAGCTGTCAATGCCGTACTTCTTATGGATCTGCAGCCTATACAGGCTGATCCATGGCTCTGCCTGCAAGCCTCCATATTCTATAATGCAATTTGCTGGCTGCTTACCGCTGTCTTTTATTATCCGGCAGTCCATGCGGTAAAAGAAATGATCGACGATGAGAATTTTGCACAGACCTGGTATGTATTCTGGGTTTTGCCGCTTGTCTTCATTGCTCTGAATCTGTTTATGATCCCAAGATATTCAGGCACGCTTTATGTTGGACGAATTTTAAAAGGGTACTTCGTTATCAGTCTTACGCTCCTTATTTTATTGCTCTGGTTCAGCGCGGCATTCCTGATCATGGCCACCATTCTGAACCGGAATGCAAGACTCCGGCAGGAAAACCAGCTTCTATCCATGCAGCAGCAGCGATATGAAAATTTAAAAGCTTCCATTGAAGAAATGCGACAGGCACGGCATGATATGCGCCACCACCTGAACCAGATTTCCAGACTGGCAGAAGAAGGGAATCTTCCAAAGCTCAAAGAATATCTTACCAGCACCATCTGCAAAATTCCCGATTTTGATATGCATTTGTGTGAAAATCAGGCTGCAGACAGTGTAGCAGGGTACTACTATGCACTTGCCAGACGGGAAAACATTCCATTTTCTCTGCAGCTTGATCTGCCTGCCAGACTCCCTGTTGACGAAGTAGATATGTGTCTGGTTCTTTCCAATCTTCTGGAAAATGCACTTGAAGCAAGCCTGCGGATAGTTGACAGCCCCCGGCATATCCGGATAACTTCCTACCTGCATGCCGGAAATCTTTTGCTGATCCAGGTTGAAAATACATATGTGGGAGAAATTTTGGAAAAAAATGGAGTTTTTCAGTCCTCCAAGCGGAAAGGAGAGGGCATTGGTCTGCAGTCCGTCCGTCACATTGCGGAAAAATCCGGCGGTGCCAGTACGTTTAGCCATCAAAATGGTATTTTCTGTGCAAAGGTCATGCTTTGCGGCAAATCATCTGCATAAGCAATTCGCCGGATGTCATCTGTAACATCCGGCGAAGCTTCTCAGTTATTTCACATAATACACCCTGTTCTCTTTTCTGGCAGGTTCCGCCGGATATTCCCCATCTATATAACCAAGTGCGCAATGCCCGATACCTTCATACTCTCCTTCAATACCAAGAGATTTCAGAAGCTCTTTGCCCCACTCAGTCTCAAATTCTTCCTTTGCACGATGGATCCAACAGCATCCGGTTTATATTTTCTGATACTTCTTCTTGTTTTCATTTTTGTAAGTACGTCGCTCATATTCAAAAACTCCTTTCAGACTTTTCGCAGATCCTGTCCGCTGTATTTATTATAGAAACACAAAGGAAATATATCAATTTCACAAACAAAATACCAACTTGTCTGTTTTTCAATATTATGTTATATTAGGCATAACGTCAATTGATCTACAAAAGAGGGGGATTCTATGTACAAGTATAAACCTGTCCGTTACATTTTTCGTCTGCTCAACTTAATTATTTATGCTGCTGTCATATCATTTTCTGTTATTGCCATTCGTAATGATCTTTGCATTACCGATTTCATGACAACTATATTTAAAGATAACCTGATGGATTCTAAACGCAGCCTTTATCTGGCAATCTTTTTGCTCGTGAATGTCTGTATTATTTTACTGTTCAAGGTATTGAGCAAAGAAAAAACAAAGACGCTGTTTTACTACATATGTGACTTTATCATCCGGTTGACTTTTTCTGTCCCGCTTGCTTTTATTACGCTTTATTTCTTATTCTATCGTCTGATGCCCAATTTATTGTTTGATGCCATGACACAGATCATTGTTTTCCTGATCCTGTTTGCGGTATATGATTATCTGATGCGTTGGCAGATCATGTTCCGCCTTGATGTCAGCTATTTCCGCGTCAAAGATAAATTATAAAACGTCGATTATCATTTACTGCATTTTTCTTGCCGCGCCAAGCAGCTCCTCCAGTCCTTTTTCTTTGATAATGGCAATTCCCTGCCCCTCATCTCCAAGTATGATCAGATTATCTCCCGGCTTGATATCAAACAGCTTTTTGGCTTTTGCCGGGATCACGATTTGTCCTTTCTCCCCGACTTTTACCATGCCAAAGATATGTTTTCCTTTTGGTGGTACACCAAGCCCCATATGATCTTCTTTTTTATATTTCACAAGATCGTCAAGCGATACACCAAATACTTCGGCAAGCGCCTGACTTTTTTCAATGTCCGGCAAAGATTCTCCTGTTTCATATTTTGACAAGGTCTGTCTGGATACACCTATCCTGTCTGCCAGCTCTTCCTGTGACAGATTATGATATTTTCGAAGTTCCACCAGATTTTCTCCAAGCATTTTTTATCTTTCCTTTCTCCTGACTCCCAAAACACACCAGCAGATAACCGGTATAAGGCTTATGATCCGATATAAAACCATCGCGCCAAGAAACGCTGCAGCCCCGGTCAGAATATAAACTGCAGTGACCGGCAGATTTTTCGCATATGCATGCAGATAATATGCACACATTGCCAGTGACAGATAATGGAATATGTAAAGTCCCCACGATTCCTTTTGCATAAATAATGTGAATCCATTTTTAAAATTGCCGAACCTGCTCATGCCCGCCAGAATGGCAAGCACACTGATCCATGCAAATGCATTGCAAAGTGGTTTATCCAGTACGGAATGCTCCGCATAAGGAGCTCCCCAATATCTGACAACAAACAGGATTCCAAGCACCACTGCGGCAAATGCCAGTGGCAGCCAGTATTTCTGCAGCCTTTCCACAACACTGTCATGTGACAGGCAAAAATATCCGACAAAAAATCCAAAGCCATAGATACCGAAACGATACACAATGATCACAGGCATATTGAGTATCTGTGCGGCCCCATATACGACAATGGTAAACATTAGCAGCAGCCAGACCGGGGCTTTTTCGCATTTTGAGTACAACCGGTCTTTTTCCAGCTTACGGATCACTACCAGAATAACAGAAAACAACCAAAGCATCTGCAAGTACCATAAAGGTCCGACACCGCTGACCGCCATAATGATATAGCGTATCACTCCGGGGATTTCCTGCATCGTATCCGTAAAAACACCACTGAGCATCATATTATAATAGCCCAGTATCCACTGAAAGACAAATAATCCTATTGTGGAAGGAACAAGCAGCTTCTGCGTTCTCTTTTTCAGAAATGCTTTATCTGAGCAGCCTTCCAGGCAGAAACGGGCACACATACCGGATACCACAAATAACAGCAGCATAAACCATGGATATACCATATAGAGATAAACATCCTGATACTGCGATTTTACAAACGGTCCGATCACACCTGCCGTTTCAACTCCGTTAAACATATAGATCACATGATAGATCACAACCAAAGCCACTGTGATCCACCGGATATTATCAATGTACACCTTTCTCATAAAAATACCACCTTTGCTATTATTTTTAACATAATTGTAAAAAATCACAAAGGTGGTGTCCAGCAAGTCTGCTTTACAGATCTACGTTATTCCTGTTAAAAAAGGTGGCAGATGTCCTACTCTGCCTGCTATTCCGACTCTGCCTCCTGCAGTTCTTTCGCGCCGTCCAGATAAACCCACTTGATCGTATAGGTCTTTCCTGTACATGCACCGATATTATTCACGTAATCATCTAATAGCTTCTGTGCCCTCTGCTGTGCGCTTGCCAGCAGAACAGTATCTTTTTCGGCCTCTTTGCGCATGTTATCCTGTGCTTCCTGAAAAGCCGCCGTCTGATGCTCGGCTTCTACTTTGGCAGAATCCTTATCCACAATAAAAGAATCTTCCGTCAGCGTCGATTCATCCACCTTGCATCCCAGTATTTTGGCAGGTGGAAGCGTAATGGTTACCGTGTCATCCTTCACTTCCATATTGACCAGCGAGGCATCAATTCCAACCGTAACAACACCGGCGTATTCTATCCAGAACTTTCTGTCCTTTTTCCAAAGCCAGATACCGGAGGCATCTTCCTCATTATATTTTGCCACATTATGATAGTAACAATCCATCGTAGCCAGTTCACAAATGGATTTCATCTGGGAAGACTGCGGTATGATTTCTTTTTTTTCATCCTCATTCTTGCCACATGCAACAAGAGAAAGGCTCATGAGCACAAGCAAAACAGTACTTATCACTTTTTTCATTCTGCATTCCTCCTATTCGATCTGCAGCTGATATTCTTCATCAAGCTGCTCCATAAAAGGCTGAATGATCGCTTCCATCGTATTTTTCGCATTCTGCTTTGCAAGCTCATAGATTGCTTTTTCTTCAGCACTTTCCCTTGTCACGTCCTCAATGCATTTCTTATATGCCTGTTCAGACACGTTCTCCGTATTTGCCTTTTTATTTTCAAATATGTAATCAAGCGATCCGATATCCACATTGACGTCCGTAATTTTGATCTCCGGAATTTTCACTGTGATCACCTTCCGGTCATGGTCTACCTGCATATTCAGATTTTCAAAATCAAAGCCCGCCTTTACCTTCGCTTCATAAGAAACGTAATAATCGATCTGCGTCGGATCTGCTTCATTCTCTACCTCCGCAATTCCATTATAAATTGCCTCAAAAGTAGACATATCGCTGACATCAACCATCTTTTCCAGCGCTGTCAGACTGATGATCTCCGGTTCTTCTTTTTTTGCATTACGTGAAACCACAATAGCAACTGCTGCCAGAATTACCACAATCAGCACCGCGAATACAACCATTTTCCCCTTTTTTCTTCGTTTGTGCTCTTTTTTCATGCCTGTCTATCCTCTCTTTTTACACAGAGTTCGTTTATGCTTCGTTCGTAACTTCTACCTGACAGGATTTCATTGTCTGAAGTGCTGCAGCATGTGCCTCTTTTGTTACCCCTGCACAACAGCCTGCATCCACTTTAACAGTTGCTTCCGGGTAATACGCCTTCAGGATAAGGGCATTCGATACCACGCAGATATCTGTACAGACACCGATCAGTTCTATCTGCAGATCACTTCCATCCGCTTCCTGCGCGGCGATCACCTCTCTCCAGCCTGTATAGCCAAAAGATGGTTTATCCACCACTGTATAATCCTTCTCTGCGAAAAGTCCATCCGTTAATACACTGCAGATCTGCCATCCTTCCGTTCCCTTGATACAATGCGGAACCGGCAGATGTTTTCCTTCATTTGTCTGCATATAATCTTCCCCATGGGTATCTCTGGTAAAGATCACTTCTGCATCTTCTTTATGATATGCGTCTATCTTGGCTCTGACACCGGGAAGGATCTTCTGTGCGTCCTCCGAGCCAAGTGCTCCTGTTACAAAATCATTTTGCATGTCTACAACGATCAATATTTTTCTCATAGCGTTCTCCTTTTCTATCTGCAGTATCTGATCCGGCAGCTGCCGTTCTCGTCAAATTCTTCTATTTCATATAGCAGCGGTCCATCCTCATATATGCGACCGTAGATCTCGCCCAGTTGCTTGGTCCTGCCTCTGACCTCTGTCCACTTATCCGGCAGATCAATTTCATAATCTGCCCCGGTTATCGTTCCCTGTTTTAGTGCTATCACATACTCGATGGAATCAGCCGTCCAATTACAGCCAAGCCCCATCAGATTTTCTCTGCCGTATATGTCTGACAGCTCGTCCCAAAATGCCCCAATTGTGGTGTATTGTCCTTCATTTTTTGTTGAGAATATTCTTCTGATTCCTGTAAATTTCATGTGGACTCCATTTAGTTCAATTAATACTAAATTTCCGGTTCTTTATGAAGAAATGATCCAAAAGTCATCTTTTTATCGATTTGCTCATCTTGAAACAACTTTCAAGATCCGGAAATTGCAATAAAAAGGCTATTTTCGTACACGGAAACATATCCCGTTCTCTGTTTATAGCTCTAAACTATGCTCATTTAGAAGGAAGTCGTATATGCTCATCGTGAGGATTCCATCATTATCATGTAATGGTTTTACAACATCCTTTACAATAATAATCTTCTTAAATGAGTCATTCACATTTATAAGAGAAGCTTTTTCCTGTGCTCTCTTCTTGTCATCCGGCAGACTGAAAGCAGACTGGATGTAATATCTCTTGCTACCCATATTGGCAACAAAATCAATTTCAAGCTGTTTCTTTTCCTGCACACCTTCTTCTGTTCTGTCTCGCTTTACAACCACACCAACATCAACCTGATAACCTCTAACACGAAGTTCATTATAAATGACATTTTCCATCAGATGTGTCTCTTCCACTTGCCGAAATCCCAGTCTGGCATTTCGCAGTCCCACATCCTCAAAATAATACTTAAGTGGCGTACCAATGTATTTTCTGCCCTTAACATCATATCTATTTACTTCATTGACTATGAACGCATCCTTCAAATGGTCAATATATGCTCTTATGGTATTAAGGCTGATATCCGACTGGATAACACTCTTAAATGTTGCTTTTATTTTAGATGCATTCGTAAGAGAGCCAATGCCAGATGCCAAAATATTTATCAAGTCATTTATTTCTTGAACTTTTTCAATATGGTTGCGCTCAATAATATCCTTTATATAGGTCTCTTCAAACAAACTGGTAAGATACTCCATTCTCTGCTCATCGGTAGCCATCGTAATAGTTAATGGCAGCCCACCGAAACTAACATAGGAACTCCATCCTTCATATTTATCCCCATCAAACACTTCCATATATTCTCTAAAACTAACGGGATAAACATGAACTTCATCTCCACGCCCTCTAAATTCTGTAATGACATCCTTTGACAAGAATTTTGAATTGCTGCCGGTTACATAAACATCCACATTATGCATATGAAGAAACGAATTCAGCACCGCTTCAAAGGCTGGCAGTAACTGCACTTCATCCAGAAAAATATAGTAGTCCCCATCATCTGTCATCCGGTTTTTAGTATATTCCAGCAGCGTGCGTGGATCTCTATACTTCTCATTTTCGAACATATCTAACTCAATTGCGATAATATGGTCATCCGCAACACCCTGTTCCTTAAGGTAATTCCTAAAAATAGTAAATAAAAGATATGATTTCCCGGAACGTCTAATTCCTGTAATAACCTTTATCATCCCGTTATGCATACGGTTTATTAACTTCTGCAGGTATATGTCTCTTTTTATTTCCATAATGCCTCCATATTGATAATTTAAGGATATTGTGCCCTTCTTTTTCAATATTATACTTTATTAAGAAAAATTCTCAACTTATTTTTGACATTTGAGGGAATATGTGCCCTTTTTTTTCAGTATCTTTTCATTTTGCGACAACAATCATATGGCGTTTTGTAAATTCTCTATCGTATGGGTATACATCTAATTGTTCTTTTGTATAATCTTTTGCATTTACACTGTGAACAGTTTGAAAAAATAATCTTGCTAACTGGTCACAGTCTGATGTCATATATTCTCGGAGTTGCATTTATTTCTCCTCAAATTAATAATTTCCACTCTGTAAATTGAACTCTGTTAATCGACAATCTTATATCCTGTAGTCTGAAGAATATCCAATGCTTTTTGATAATTTTCTTTTTTTATCAGTACATAATCTGTGTTGTAGGTTGATACTGCAAAAATTGAAATTCCATTATCAGCTAACACAGTGGCAATTTTAGCAAGTATTCCAATTAAGGAAAAATCCAGAACGCCTTGAATACGAAAAGCTTTCCAACCGTCATCACGTTGAATTGTATTCTCTGGAACTTCGCTTGTAATGCATACTAACGATTTTTCCTCATCCGTTTTCCCGATAAAACAATATTCTGAATCTAAATTAGTAAGTGCGTAATCTTTCACTTGGCATACCGAAAAATTCTGATTAAATTTTTTTATTTCCATAATGCATCCCTCGTAAATGTCTGTTTCTTAGTTCCCAAAAATGGAATTCTACGCTTTCTTAATCGGATGTCTAATTACAGTTTTCCATCTCTCCGGTGCAACCCTTCTTGCATCAGACATATAAATCTCATGGTGCAATCTTTCTCTGTTAATATCATTAACATAACCATTTTGTTCTAAATAAGCATCCATAAGAGCAACGGTTCTCTCAATCTTAAAAATAACAGGTCTTGTACCGTCATTACAGCAAGTAATCATAGCCCTACTTTTATTATATATAAATACCACCTTAACATTTTAATTTTCGAATATTCGGATTGACATTTCTTCTACTATATTGTATCATCTATTCATAAAAAGAAATGGGTTTTTTGTCGTGTACAGCCTTACGGCTCAATCGGGTTGCTCGTTTCTTTTTTTATGTCTATTACGTCATACAAATACAGTTTCCCATCCTCTGAATATCTTACAATCAGCGAAGCATGAAAAATGTTATACCTCTCCACCTCTTCATCATCTCTATATACCGGAATTGCAAATCTTGAATCATAACGATACCAGCCATACATTGCATTTCTCCAATGCTTGCTCTCCTTATTTTCCCGAAAATGTTTTCCTACTGCTATTTCTATCATTTCAGGAATTCCTTGTACAGCATTTGCTTTCGCTTTCGCATTTGTTCCTTTGATACTATGTGTATATTTTGATCCGCTATACTCACTTGGCAGATCATCCCCAATATATATCACATCGCCGGTAGACGCCACCTTATAAAAATCGCTGACATATTTTTTCAAATATGCCCGCACTTCTTTCCAATCGATGGAACGTTTTCCTTTAAATCGAATATCATTAATCACCACAATATTATTCCCATCAATATCCTGAATAACAGAAACATTCCGCTGCTGTTTCTTGGACCGGGCACTATCGTTGATTTGCTTGCAGACATCAAGAAGGGCAAGGTAACTGATCATTCTTCGTCTGCTCTCTGTATCTGATCGTCGATATAATTCAATCATATAATTTTCATCTGTTATATAATCGTTGGTTGCAGTCTGTTCTGCATTTTCTTCGTCACAAAGTAATTCCACAAGCGTCATATCCAGCGCCTTACATATAGACACCAGTTTATCCGCCTGTGGATTAATCTGTTTCTTTCGCCAGTCACTGATCGTACTGGTCGCAATACCGGTTCTTTTGGACAGTTCCGTCTGGCTCATATGTAATTCTTCAAGTCTTGCAAATATTTTCTCATATATCTTCATGGTGCAATACCCTTTCCTCTGCTTTTCCATTTCCGATTTTTCGGATATTGTATCATGAATAATCTCTTTTATCAATACTCTAACAGACCTATAAACTGAAATTTGTGGGTGAGATTGAATATCTCTTTAATACTCAATTCCTTTTCGTCTTTACGCAAATGATGACTGCTACAATAATCATTGGAATCATACTGATAATACCAATATATGCTGGACCTAGAATTGCCATATTGGAATATTCAGGTTTTACCAGATATGCAAAGATGGTAAATGCATTGATAGCACCATGCATAAGGGATGGCAACCAAATGGTTTCTGTCTTTTCATATACATAATCAAGTAAAATACCCATCATAATAGTAGAGATACAGAATACGATTGGCCCAAGTACCGGTGCGCCGATATATTCTTTTCCATACTCATAACCGGCAAAAATCATGATCGGCCAGTGCCAAGCACCCCAGATTGCACCACCCACAATACGGCCTTTGGTGTCACCAAACTTTTTCTTCAAATACGGATACAGTGCACCTCGCCAACCAACCTCTTCGCCTAATGCGACAAACATATTCAGAAATGGTGCAATTGTCACAGCTTGAACAGACGTAATCAGCAGATACATTGGTATCGTGATACCCTGTGCCTCGAACTGTTCCAACGCTCCCGCTTCCTCTAAAAGACCTCTTAACGTCATAAATTCAGAGTCAAATGTATCCGGGAAAATCACAAAAAACAAGACCCCTCCAAGGATACTTAATAACGCCGGCATCCAAAGGGCAAAGAATACATAACGAAGTTTCCCTTTTAAATGTGGTACCCATCCCATACCTTTTAGCGGGATTCTGGCTACCAGTACACCAAGGAACGGCATAAACATGGTAATCATCACTATAACAGTAAACACTATCTGATTTCCATTATTACTAAAAACACTTGCTATCATTTCTAAAATCCAAGCTAGTCCAAATGCGACTGCCATGTATATCACAAATTGTTTCTTACTCAAATTAATTGTTTCCATTATGCATCCACCTCTTTTCTATATACTTCCAAACTCCAAATTTTCCTCCTACAACTAGGACAAGTTAACTTTCTCATCTTTGGATTATGATTTGCCAACAGAGTTTCCATTTTCCTTGGTTGAAATCTGGTATGGCATTCCGGACAAATATACTCTATCCGTTTGTACCAATAGTTTGCTAAAAAGACAGCACAAATAGTATACACTGCCGTAGTTACAAAAAATGGTATCCAAATTCCTTGTAATATACCAATAACAAAAGTTACAATTCCTGTGATTTCTACAGGAATTCCTACGATCAGCATTTTTTTGTACATTTTCTTTCGCTTTTCTTTTTCCCCCATAATTGACGATATGTCATGAATTGTTTTTTGTGAGCCATCCTTGAAAGAAGTCAAAAAATTTCTTATATTTTTTATTTTTTCTAATTGCTCTGTTTTTTTCTTAATATCTGCCTGAAGGTTTTTATTCAGTTCATCAAGCAAAAGTTCAATTACTTTTTTAGACTCATCAGATTCCAATATTTCAGCAATATCTTTAATAGAGATATCTAAGTCTCTCAAAAAGCATATTGTTTCCAATGTAGCAACATCCTTTTCAGAGAACAGTCTTCGTCCTCCCTCTGTCAAATCCGTTGGCACAAGAATACCTCTTTCATCATAGTATTGAATGGTTCTTACTGAAACATTACACTTCTTTGCAAGTTCTCCTGTTGTATATAATGACATATCCTGCCTCCTTTCAAGGCCCATATTAGTATATAACGCAGCGTGACAAGCAATATATCACGCTGCGTTATTTTTTATTTTTTACGCAAATAATTAATTTCTCATATCAACCAGACAGTGAGAGAAATTCAAATTTTCCTCTCATACATATTTTCTTCCAATCTGCGATGCATGAGAGCACAATCAATATAATCGAACTGATGCCGTCAAGGACTTTTTCAAAAACGCTTGATAGCATTTTATATTCATTGTGAATCTTCTAAATACACTATACATCTGTTAACATCTTTTGGAGAATAAAAAACCGGAACTTTCTTCTTCATAAATAACTCTTTGTCACTTTGAAGCATATTCTCTAACTCTGGTTCTATTCCTTCTTCGTAATCTCCATAATGCCCGATCGTGAAGCGGCACTCATGTTCCATATTATCTTTTGTCTTAAATATAATATGAGCTTAGGTATAGGGCTGGTTAAAATCATTAACTAACGTTACATCTTCGATGATCCCCTCGACCAGATTCCATTTTATAATCACGGAAAACCGATTGACCAAATAGATGATAGGAATAATTGCAAAGAGAGCAGCTAAAAAAAGCCATCTGTTAAAAAGTCCGGCAATGATTCCGGGGATAGCCGTTATAAGCACCGCAATCATACACCTTTTACATGTTCTCTTTAATACTTTACTTTTGTATTTCCCCATTATCTTTCAGCTTTCCTTACAATTTCATCATCATGTCGGATTCATATTTTATAATCGTTGAAAATCAAAGTATTACAAACACTACTACCAAACATCCAACGAATCCCACAAACCACGGTATTATAAAAGGTAAACTGGAATTTCTATTTGTGTTGCCATGTCATTACATAATCTTTTTCTCCGGTAGCCTCATCTAAGCCACTATGCTGAATCTCAAATCCTTCTCTCTTATAAAAAGATATTGCCCGTGCGTTCTTTTGGTATACGTTCAAGTACAACTTATTCCTTTTATCCTTTGCATAATTCAGCAGAATTTTACCTATACCCTGCGATTGCATTTCACCAGAAACAAAAATGCCCTCAACATATTCATCATTTAACCCTAGGGTTAAACTTAACTACTATTTTTTTGCGATATAAAATACATAACTGTAATAATCTACTACTAATCTAAAATAAAGCGATTATAAGCTATCCTTTTTCCTGTGTTTGTTTTAAAGTTTTCATCTATACACTTTTTTATCTTTTCCTGTTCTTTTTCTTTATCCATAATCGTTAAATTTTCAAGCAAATCAGCTTCCCATTGTATTTGAAAATCAAGTCCATCAATTTTAGATGGAGTATGATGGTTGCCTATTATAAAGCATATTCTATCAATATTTTTGTTATAGCCTACCTTTTTTAATATTTCTTTCGCTACTTCTGGTCCTTCCTTTTCTTGATAGACACCATCAATAGAACCGTATTTTTTTTGTGCTTCAACCGCACCAATATCATGTAGTATAGCAATAATACTGATGAATTCTTTTTCTTCCTCTCCGATATTTTCTCCTTTCATTATATCTTCTGCATTTTTCAAAACTTTGAGAGTATGCTCTATGCCAAAAGGAATTTCTTTGAATACTTCTTTCATCTCTATAATAATTTTTTCTTTAAACATAAATTACCTCCATTTATACCTTATAGGTGTTTTAGTTCTATCTATCCACTTTTTTGTTCGCCGATACAATCAGCATCATGGGACGGCGCATTTCATCCTGCATCCCCGGAATATCCATCATGTATTCCGGCGGCTGCGGCTCCACAATATGATTTATTATAAAACCATTTGAAAGCAGTGTATTTAGATATGTGGTCAGTGTTCTATGATATTTTGTAACCTTTTCTCCCAAAAACACAGCTGTCCGTTTGCCCTCATAATAATAATTATCCACCGGAAAATGCAGTATTTCTCCTTTTTCGTTATAATACCAGTCTTGTGTTCCATAGGCAGTAAAAACAGGATGTTCAACCGTAAAAACTAGCTTACCACCAGACTTCAGTATTCTATATATCTTTTTTACTAAAATCTCATAATCTGCTACATAGTGAAACGCAAGTGAACTTAATATTACATCAAAACTCTCCTCTGGGAATTCCACATCTTCTATAGCACAGCATTTATATTCAACCTGTGGAAAATGTGTTTTTTCTTTGGCTACCTCGAGCATTTTATGAGAAATATCAACACCTACAACAGAAGACGCTCCGTGTTCCATCGCATAAATACAGTGCCATCCATAGCCGCATCCTAAATCAAGCACACGCTTATCTTTAAAATCCGGCAGCAGCTTTCTCAATGTTTCCCATTCTCCTGCACCGGCTAGTCCCTGCTGTGAGCGACTCATTTGACTGTATTTTTGAAAAAATATATCATCATCATATTTGTTTTCTTTTCCATATTCTACATAATTCAACATCTTTCACCTCGCTGTAAACTTCAAAGTTTCAGCCCGATAAACTCCGGTTTATCTTCCCACCAGATTTGAATCAATATATTCAAAATAAGGTTTTTTACCAACATCTGTCCTATGTTCCAAATACCATTTAGCAGCATCCTTTATTCCATCTTCTAAAGATATGGTTTTTGGATATATTTTGCTTTGACGAGTTACATCTAAATAGTATTCGTAGTTGTAAAAGCTAAAATAATTTCTCTGTTCTATTGTCTCATTGACATTCACGAAAATAGGTGTTTTTCCCAAACTTTTATAGCATATTGTTACCCACTCTTTAATAGATACTGCTTCTATATTGCCAACATTAAAAATATGCTCGTCTGGTTTATTCCTAATGATTACTTCCATTAATCCACATAAATCTTTAACATGGAAGAACTGTAGTTTCATACTTCCATCATTTGGTAAATAGAATTTTCTGTCCGCTAAAGCACAGTCAAATACAAAAGCTTCTCGATAGACATTATTCATAGGTCCATATAAATATGGTGGTCTTAGTATATATGCATCCTTCACTTTTTCAAGCAAGACATTTTCAGCTTCTATTTTATCTGTTCCATACGCACCCCAAAATTTATTTGCAGACTTCTCTGATTCCTCAAGAAATGGTTGAACTCCATACTCTGGATACACAGCACTTGAACTAATCATTATGTACTGTCCAAAGGAACCTAGTTCTTTAACAAAATCAATAATGTCCGCAGCATTATAAGCAGTTATATCAGCAACAACATCAAAGAACGTGTTCTTTAATATACCACCTAAATTATGCCTATCACCTTCAATAAGATTTACTCCTTGAACTTGTGGTTTAGTATTTCTATTAAGTACATAAACTTCATAACCTGCATTCACAAAATATTCTGCTACATATTTACTTACAAAAGTTGTTCCACCAGTTACTAATATCTTTTTCATTGTGGTCTCCTCTGTCATGAAAATTCCGATTTCTCAGTTTCAAAAACTGGAATTGAGATTTCATGTATTCCAAGGGATTTAATAAAGTGTACCCTTTGTCAAGGACACTATGACTTTTCCTTTTCAGATTTCTATTTTATATTTGTTTGTTGTGTAGAGGCATCAAAGTGATGCCTCTGATTGATTGTTTTTACCTTTTGCTTTAGGGATTATCAGTGGATAAATTCCTGTTGTCAGATATTGATAATATTCAACAGGTGACAACCTTGCTAAGTCCCATTGATAACGTTCTGTATTATAATATTCTGTCCAATCCCTAACTGCGTTTAATATCTCCTCATAGCCGTGGCACTCTGATAGATCTAATTCATCTTTCATATGACCAAAGAATGATTCCTGAGGAGCATTGTCCCAACAGTTTGCTCTACGTGACATAGACTGTCTCAGTTCGTTATCCTTTAACAATTGGATAAATTTAATGCTGGTATAGTGGGAACCCTGATCGCTATGTATTAATGTTTCTGTGCTTAAATCAGTTCCATGTTTTTCTATTAACTGCTTTACTGTTTCTAATACAAAATCAATTTCTAGTGATTCGCTGAGAACCCATGACAGCAGTTCCTTGGTACAGGCATCTATAATTGTCGACATATAGCACCGGGGTGCTTTTCCATTTATAATATACGTGATATCCGTTAACAGAATTTTTCTTGGTCCGTGTTCCTCGAATTCACGGTTTACTATATTGGGTGCGGTATATGCAGTTGCCATTGCTTTTGCCATTCTCCGATAGGGATTTGCCTTGCGGATAGGGCACTGTAAGTTGTACTTCTTCATCAACCGCCGGATTTTTTTGATATTCATCACTATCGGCGGTTCCATGTGTAACAGCCTCATATATATGCTACGGGCACCTTTATGATATCCTCGGTACTGGTATGCTTTCAGAATCAGAAGAAAATCCTGTCTGTCCTGTTCCTCCCTTTCCATTCGCTGGTCTTCTGTTGAGAGATAATGGTAATATCCCGAACGGGATACTCCTGCAATTTCGCACATGGCAGCTACATTCAATAGATTATCGTTTTTTTGCATGGTATCATAAATAATCTGATACTTTGCATGGGCTGGTATTTTCATTATTCCGGAGCCTCCGGATTTAAAGATACAATTTTTTTTAGAAACTCAATCTCCTGATCTTTATATGCCAGTTGCATTTCTAAATATTTTATCCGATTTTCAGCCGAAAGATATCCGTTGCAGCCCTGTGCATAGGTGTTAAGATCTCGAAAACCATTTCCCTTTTTTACTTCATTTCCAATCATGGTTTTCAGACCATTTATTCTGGAATCCCCCAGGATATTTGGATCTATCCCAAGAGTCGAAATAATCTCACGTGGAAGCCTGCCCTTTGACAGTTCCTCCCAAAACAGTTTTTTAAATTCTGCCGAGAAATGTACAATGCTCGGTGATACATCCAGCACATATTTGCTATTTCTCAGTGTGAGCATTTCCTGTTCTGTAAACTTTCTGTTTGCCATAATTTCCTCCAATTCATTATTATTGTAATATCAATCTGAATCGGAGTCAAAAAGCGATTTTGTCCAAAATGAAGGGGTTCATCAAAACCATGTCCGAAGTTAAGGGTTCCCTGTAAACTCATTGTATAGATTTAAGGGTTTTCATTAAAACTTACTGTCTAATGGTAAGGGTTTTAAAAACTCAATCTGTCCAATCTATAGGGTACATTTTATTAAGAGATTTAATAACTGTTATATTTTGTTATTAAATTCTCTGTAAACTCTTGAAAACACTGGATTTGTCACAGGTGAGCCTCCCCTTATTGTTTCCCTTGTGTTATATCGTCCCACCAGTGTTTACGGACTCTGATAAGGGAAAATACAGGGGCAAGAAAAATCTATAAAACAGTATAACACAAAATAAAACTGACATGGTGAACTGATTGAAATGCTTCTTAATTTTTACAATTAATGATTGATTGAATAATAAGGAGATGGGATACGATGAGAACAATATTTGCAGAATACAATCCACAATGCAACAGCATTGATGTTTATACCAGTGCGGGATATATGCTCCGCCTTATTTAGTGGAATATCCACATCGATATGTTTCAGGTTATGAACATGTGCATTTCGAATTTTAATCACATTCGGATGATTCTGTTCCTTCATTTTCTTATCCTTTCCGTATCACAATTTTCTTATCCTATTATACAGCAAAAGCGTATTGCCGGTCGCATAAACCGTAATACGCTTTTGCCTTTATGAAGCTATTTTGTTACACAATACTCATAAACCATTCCACTGTTTCCGGTGAATAATGGGAAAAGAACAAACTCTTTCCGGTATCAAGTGTTTCAATCTGCTTCATTTCCTCATCTGTCAGCACAAAATCAAATACATTGAAATTCTCCTGCATTCTTTCTTCGTGCGTTGATTTTGGAATCACAACGACTCCATTCTGAAGCAGGAAGCGAAGTGCCACCTGAGCTACACTCTTTCCATATTTTGCTCCGATTTCTTTCAGTGCCGGAGTATTGAAGAAATCATTCTTTCCTTCTGCAAACGGTCCCCAGCTCATGATCTGTGTATGATATTTTGCAAGATATTCTCGAGCCACTTTCTGCTGCTGGAATACATGTGTTTCCACCTGATTTACCGCTGGAACAACTTCTGCGAAATGTGCAATGTCGATATAACGGTCCGGATAGAAGTTTGAAACACCGATTGCACGTGCCTTGCCTGCTTTATAGGCTTCCTCCATTGCACGGTATGTTCCGTAATAATCACCAAATGGCTGATGAATCAAAAGCAGATCCACATAGTCTGTTTTCAGTTTCTTCAAGGATTCCTCAATCGAAGCCTTTGCCTTTTCATATCCTGCATTGCTGATCCAGATCTTTGTGGTAATGAAAAGTTCCTCTCTTGGCAGGCCGCATTTTACAATTGCCTGACCTACGCCTTCTTCATTACCATATGCCTGAGCAGTGTCAATGCTGCGGTATCCGTTTTTAATTGCAGCAAGTACGCAGCGCTCTGTTTCTTCCGGCGGAGTCTGATAAACGCCATAGCCAAGCTGTGGCATTTTTACACCGTTATTTAATGTAACATAATCCATCGTTTTGTCCTCCTTTGTATTCATTTTATGAAATATGATATTTCTTGTTTTCTGTTCACACTCAAATTATATTCTGTTAAAATGAATGTGTACAATATCAATTCTGGAATCTGCTATTCATATTATAAATAGAAAGGAGTATCAAAATGTTAGACTTATCAGACCTTTACCAGTTTGTAACCTACGCAGACTGTGGTACCTTATCTGCTGCGGCAGATAAACTTCATATTTCCCAGCCCACTCTTACCAGAACTATGCATGATGTGGAAGATGCTTTTGGTGTTCCACTCTTTCATCGTGGTAAAAACCGTATCGAATTAACCGATACCGGTGAAGTAGCGGTAGAACAGACAAGGTCTCTGCTTTCTGAAGCTGAAAAAGCGGTTCGGACCGTACAGACATTTGAACGCAATCAGCATACGATTACCATTCATTCCTGTGCTCCCGCACCTCTATGGTCATTATTGCCTGAACTGTCACGCAGATTTCCTGATAATATTATTTCCTCAAAACTGACAAATATGGATGAAATCATTCAAAATGTCTGTTCCGGCAATGCTGATATCGGTATTCTGCCACAGGTCTGTTCAGATAAAAATCTTCTCTGCATCCCTTATCTTAAAGAGCAGCTCTATGTCTGCATTCCGAAAGAACACAAACTGGCAGAATATTCTCAGCTGAGTCTTTCACAGCTTAACGGTTTTAACTGCCTTCTTCGTGATGAAATCGGTTTCTGGACAAATCTGGTAAAGAGCAAAATGCCAGCATCCCGCTTTCTGATACAGACAGATGAATTTGAGTTTGAAGAACTTGTCCGGACTTCCACATTATTATGTTTTTCCAGCAGTAAAGCACCCGGCTCAGAGCAGACTCTGAAAGGACGGAAACGGATTCCCTTAACTGATCCTGAAGTAAATGTTACCTATCACCTGATTAGTTCCGCTAAGAGTACTATTTTACAATCTGTTTCGCCCACTTTTGAATTTCGTTATCAGAAGTAATCTGTTTTTCTTCATTAAAGCGTACATTGAGTCCCGCATGAACCGTTTTTTTTAGACATAAACCAATAAAATATAACACAAAATGCTAAAGCAAACACAACACCAAAAACATTTTGAATCACTCTAAGACTAACCGCTCCTTGTAGTCCATAAGTCTCTGCAGCAATGGCTAAAGCACCAAATGTGTTAAATACTGCCTGCCAGCCATATTGTGCTGAAAATCCTA
>OGYC01000141.1_pt1 | contig 77410 bp, 71 predicted proteins | sample 1576461 | NCBI WGS metagenome assembly OGYC01 (sample SAMEA3541569, study PRJEB24748) | human gut metagenome | biome: human gut; feature: human-associated habitat; material: faeces | place: China | collected 2012 | reverse complement strand
GGGGTTAGGGATAGAGAATTTGCTCTATATTTATAAAAATAGACTTTTTCTACAAGCTGAAGCGGTCACAGCATTGCACTGTGACCGCTTATCTGCTTTATTGCTTTGTGTAATTCCGCCGGTAACGGAGGTTGAGCCTAGATTAATCCATCAGAACGGCGAATTTGAAGCGGCACATTGCCGCCCCGCCGTTAATCTATTCTGCGGATAGCTTAAACATTTCAAAAGGCGGAATTTGAAGCGGCTCACAGCCGCTTAGTCGCCGAAAGATACGCCGATGCTTTTTCCTGTGATGACAAGCTCGTCATTTTCGGGAACGAACTTTGTCTTCATCGTTACATCGGACAGCTTGTTTTCGGAAATCTTACTGCCGATTTTTGCGACCGTGTAGCCGTATTTTTCCTGCTTTATAAGCATTGCGGCTCTTGCACCGAACTTTGTTGCAAGCACTCTGTCATAAGCGGAGGGCGAACCGCCTCTTAATATATGACCGGGAACAACTGTTCTTGACTCAAAGCCTGTTGCGGCTTCAATCTGCTTTGCTATGCGGTTTGTAACTGTTGTTTCACCCGCTTCGGCACGTTTTTTTGCACGTTCCTTTTTCTTCATAGCGGCTTCTGCAATATCCATTGCGCCCTCTGCGACCGCAATTATAGAGAATGTCTTTCCGGACTGCGCACGTTTTTCGCATGCGTCGATGACTTTATCAATATCATAAGGGATCTCTGGGATAAGAATAATATCCGCACCGCCTGCAATACCGGAATAAAGCGTCAGCCAGCCTGCCTTGTTGCCCATTATCTCAATTACCATAATACGTCTGTGGGATGTGGCGGTCGTGTGGATTCTGTCAACGACCTCAGTCGCTATATCTACTGCGGTATGGAAGCCGAATGTAACATCAGTTCCCCATATATCGTTATCTATCGTCTTGGGAAGTCCGATTATATTCAGACCCTCTTCGGAAAGAAGATTTGCGGTCTTATGAGTTCCGTTGCCGCCGAGCGTCAGTATGCAGTCAAGCTTCTGCTGTTTATAGGTGGCTTTCATTTCAGCGACCTTGTCTATGTTGTCAGCTTCGATAACCTGCATCATCTTATATGGTGTACGCTTTGTGCCGAGTATCGTTCCGCCTTGAGTGAGTATGCCGGAAAAATCCTCCGGCTTCATTATACGACAGTTATTATGGATCAGACCGTGGAAACCGTTGGATATGCCGACTATCTCAACGTTGTCCTCGCCGAACATGGAGTAACAGGCTTTTGCCGCACCTCTTATAGTAGCGTTAAGTCCGGGGCAGTCGCCTCCGCTTGTCAGTATACCGATTCTGCGCTTTGCCATTTGTACATCCAGCCTTTCCTGAAAGATTTGTTGTTTTCTGCTAATTAAATTATAGCATACATACTCCAAAAGTCAAGAAAATATTATAGCTCGGATTATGCAGATTATACAATTTCTGTGCGTTATACGCCTGTATATATGCCTGCGAACAGCGGCAGCATCGTTTCGTTGTCGAGTATCATATACATAAACGGGCGATCCAGGATCACCTGCTTTTCGTTAATAACACACGCATTGTCAACCATTTCTACAAGAGCGGCGGCACCTGCCTTAGTACCTTTCTCGTTTACCTCAATTTTAGTCTTGTGAATGACTTTGCCGATGGATATATTGCCTACAGTTGATTTGCCAATGCCCGAAAAATCCGCATTGTTTTCGTCAAATGCCGTCGGCATACCAAGCTGTGACAAAGCATTGTTCAGTGTGTCTGAATATTCATAGCTGAATTTCGGGAGCTTTGTTTCTACGCTGCAGCTTTCGGTACTGCTTAATATCCTACAGAGCTTTTCTCCGGATAAGGAGGATATGAAGGAGGCTATATCATTATCGGGAAGTAAAGCCGCAAAGCTGTATTTTCCGCCCTTATACTGCTTGATAAAGCCTTTACAGCTGTTGCTTTCAAGATAAATACTTTCGGTTGAATGCATCATAGTGACATTCATCAGCTTGTCTTCGGAATTTGTGAATTTTCCGTCCGCAATATCATTTTCCTTGTAGACATTTCCCCATTCTGCATCAAAGCTGACGGCGTTTATAAGATACATTATCGCTTCATCGGGGATGTTGTTAAGTATTTTGTCTATCATACCGTCGGTATTGTCGCTTACCCAATTGTTGATTTCTTTGCACGTTGCGTTGTCAAATGCACGCTTGTATATTGCCGCACCGAAATAATCCGCATTTTTCTGCAAAAAGTCCTTTTCAACGGTAAGTCTGTTTTCTTCATCTCTGAACCATATCGAATTTGCGTTTTTCAGCTTGAAGTCCTCGCCTGATGTAAGCGAGCCGCTGAATGATGAAAGATATTTGTTCAGTTCGTCAAGGGGCATTCCGCTCCCGAGTACCTTTTCCATTTCACCTTTGGTCTGACCGTTTGCACCGTTTGCTGTCATTGCGAGTGCGGATGATACCGACAGGGGAGAGATAAGAGTGTTTGATTTGCCGTCAAAGCATTTCTTAAGCAGTTCGACAGAGAAATTGCCGTATGCGTTTTTAAAAGCATCGTCGGGTTTTACGGTTTCGTGGCTTGCGGCTTTGATGCCTGTCATAAGATCCGTTGTTTCAAGGGATTTTTCCGACTGACAAGCCGAGAGGGTGAGAGTTGACGCGATGAGTGAACCTGCGATTATTGCTGATAAAATTCTTCTTTTCATACTATTCTCCTTTCGATAGACGGTTTATGCACCGTCATTTATCATATACCTGTATACACGCCTGCAAACAGCGGCAGCATCGTTTCGTTGTCGAGTATCATATACATAAACGGGCGGTTCAGGATTACCTGCTTGTCGCCGTCCGGAGCGGCGGACATAACCACGCCTGTTGCGGCGACAGCCCTTGTACCTTCTTCGGTAACGGATATCTTCGTTTTGTGTAGTACATCACTGATGAGAAGTTTATCACCCGAAATACCCGAAAAATCAGCACTGTCGGAAAAGGCTGTAGGCATACCGAGAGCTTTCAATGCTTCACTGAGTTCGGCGCTGTATTCGTACTCAAACTTCGGCATTTTAGCAACAACATTAGTGCTTTCGGCATTCTGTAACATTTTGAAAAGCTTATCTCCATTGAGCAAACCGACAAAATCCGATATAGAAACATTGCTGTCGGGGAGAATTGCGGCGAAACCGTACTTACCGCCTTTATATTTCTTGATAAAGCCTGTGCAGTTATCGCCGTTTATGTATTCGCTTTCTTCGGAAATCAGCATTGTGACTGACTGCTCGTTGCCGTTAGCGTCTGTGAACGTTCCGTCTTCAACAAAGTTGTCATAGTAGTAGTTTTCCCATTTGGCATCAAATGCTGTTGCGTTGATAAGTGCAATATTTGAAAGCGCATCGCCGTTGTCAAGAAGCTTGTCGATCATACCGTCTGTATGTTCACTGACCCAATTGTTGATATTGTTCACAATCTCGCTGTTATATGCACGTTTGTATATTTCGGCGTGGTAAAAGTCGGCGTTGGTCTGTAAAAACTCATTGTTCACATTGAAATTGTTGTCTTTGATAAACCATATCGAATTTGCGTTTTTCAGCTTGAAGTCCTCGCCTGATGTAAGCGAGCCGCTGAATGATGAAAGATATTTGTTCAGTTCGTCAAGGGGCATTCCGCTCCCGAGTACCTTTTCCATTTCACCTTTGGTCTGACCGTTTGCACCGTTTGCTGTCATTGCGAGTGCGGATGATACCGACAGGGGAGAGATAAGAGTGTTTGATTTGCCGTCAAAGCATTTCTTAAGCAGTTCGACAGAGAAATTGCCGTATGCGTTTTTAAAAGCATCGTCGGGTTTTACGGTTTCGTGGCTTGCGGCTTTGATGCCTGTCATAAGATCCGTTGTTTCAAGGGATTTTTCCGACTGACAAGCCGAGAGGGAGAGTGCTGATATGAGTATTGCGCTTGTTAATGTGAGGGATGTAAATTTTCGTTTCATAAATAGCTCCTTTCGCAGTAAGCAAATCGTGTACTGTATTCGCATATAATACAATTCAAAGCGTCTGATTGTCCACGGAATAATGTATTTTCTGATTAAATTATATAATATTTTCCCTCAAAGTCAATAAAAGTTACAAGATTGTAACCATTTCGTCGGCATCATGCAACCGCTTTTGCTGACCGCTGAGTTCAACGGGCGGCGGTGGCGTTTTTAATGACGATATTTCGGTTTTCTCTATTGACAAACTGCGTTGTGATGGATTATAATTATGTAAGGAGCGTGTAAGATTTTGCACGGTAAAATTCTATGAAGTTTTTTTAAAATAAGGAGAAAAGATATGGCATACATACTCGGTGTCGATATAGGTACGTCCGGTACAAAAACAGTGCTTTTCAGCGAGGACGGCACACCTGTTGCATCTGCGCTTTACGATTATCCTCTTTACACTCCCTGCAACGGCTATGCCGAGCAGGATCCTGCGGACTGGTGGAATGCCTGTGTGAACAGTATCCGTGACGTAGTTGCAAAGAGCGGAGTTCCCGCAGATGAGATAAAGGGCGTAGGCCTTTCGGGACAGATGCACGGACTTGTAATGCTGGACAAGGATAACAAGGTAATCAGAAACAGCATTATCTGGTGCGATCAGCGTACAGGCAAGGAAGTTGTCGAGATAACCGAAAAGGTAGGTCACGACAGACTTATCGCTATCACCGCAAACCCTGCTATAACAGGCTTTACAGCCGCAAAGATAATGTGGGTAAAGAATAACGAGCCTGAAAATTATGAAAAGTGCCGCCATATTCTTCTCCCCAAGGACTATATAAGATTTATGCTCACGGGCGAGTTTGCTACCGAGGTTTCAGACGCATCGGGTATGCAGCTGCTTGATATTCCCGGCAGATGCTGGTCTGACGAGGTGCTGACTAAGCTCGGTATCGACAAGTCGCTTCTTGCCAAGGTTTACGAAAGCCCTGAGATAACAGGTACCGTTACAAAGGCGGTAGCACAGGCTACAGGTCTTAAGGAGGGTACGCCCGTAGTCGGCGGTGCAGGCGATAATGCGGCTGCCGCTGTCGGAACAGGCGTAGTAGAGGACGGTAAGGCTTTCACGACTATCGGTTCAAGCGGCGTTGTGTTTGCTCATACTTCCGATATATCTATCGACCCCAAGGGCAGAGTACATACATTCTGCTGTGCTGTGCCGGGATGCTGGCACGTTATGGGCGTTACTCAGTCAGCAGGTCTGTCGCTCAAGTGGTTCAGGGACAACTTTGCGTGGAGCGAGATGGAAACAGCCGCTTCTATGGGCGTTGACCCGTACTACCTTATGGATAAGGAAGCCGACAGTGTGCCGATAGGCGCAAACAGACTGCTCTATATGCCTTATCTCAACGGTGAGAGAACACCTCACCTTGACCCCAATGTAAGAGGCGCATTTGTAGGTCTTTCCACAATGCACAAGAAGAAGGATATGCTCAGAGCCGTTATGGAGGGCGTTTCCTATTCACTGCGTGACTGTGTTGAAGTTATGCGTGAGATGAATATAAGCATTGATGATATGATGGCTTGCGGCGGCGGCGGAACATCACCGCTGTGGCGGCAGATGCTCGCAGACCTTTATGCCTGCAACGTAAAGACTACAGCAAACAAGGAAGGCCCCGCACTCGGCGTTGCACTTCTTGCGGCTGTAGGCGCAGGTATATACAGCTCTGTTCCCGAAGCGTGCAAAGCGGTAATCAAGCCCGAGAAGATACAGGAGCCTATTGCTGAAAACAGTGCCAAGTACGAAAAGGTATATGCGCTTTACAAGAAGCTGTATCCCGCTATGAAGGCAAACTTTGACGAGCTGGCTTCACTTGATGTATAATTTATAATATTGTCAGTAACGGAATACGGCTTTTGTGTGTTGCCGTAATCCGTAGGAATATTATGCTAAGTCCGGTTAACCGGAAAGGAGTACCTATGAAACTTTTTATCGACACAGCTAACGTTGATGACATCAGACGTGCCAATGATATGGGCATTATCTGCGGTGTTACCACCAACCCCTCTCTTATCGCAAAAGAGGGAAGAGATTTCAAGCAGGTAGTAAAGGAAATCACAGAAATCGTAGACGGTCCTGTTTCAGCCGAAGTAATTTCGCTTGAAGCAGACAAGATGGTTGAGGAGGCTCTGCCCCTTGCCGCAATACATAAGAATATCGTTATAAAGCTCCCTATGTGCGAGGAGGGTCTTAAGGCCTGCAAGCAGCTTACCGCAAAGGGCATAAAGACAAATGTTACTCTCGTATTCTCAGCCGCTCAGGCACTTCTTGCCGCAAGAGCAGGCGCTACATTTGTAAGCCCGTTCCTCGGCAGACTTGACGATATAGGCATGGAAGGCATGAACCTTATCGAAGAGATCGTTGATATATTCAATGCACAGGGCATTGAAACAGAGATCATCGCCGCATCTATCCGTAACCCGATGCACGTTACACAGGCGGCAAGACTCGGATGTGATATTGCAACCGTTCCTATGAACGTACTTCTCCAGATGCTTAAGCACCCCCTTACCGACAACGGTATTGACAGGTTCCTTAAGGACTGGGAAGGATTCACTTCCAAGCAGAAGTAATTAAAGCCGCTTAAAAAGCGTGCTTAAAATAACCGAAAGGAAAAATGAAATGTACAGTAATTTAGTTGACACGATCGGCTTTCTCAAGGGAATAGATCCCGATGTTGCTGACGCAATGGACAAGGAGCTTGCCCGTCAGAAAAGAAATCTTGAGCTTATTGCAAGTGAGAATATCGTTTCTCCTGCTGTTATGGCGGCTATGGGAAGCGTTCTTACGAACAAGTATGCTGAGGGATACCCCGGCAAGCGTTATTACGGCGGATGCGAGGACGTTGATATAGTTGAGAATATCGCTATTGAACGTGCCTGCAAGCTGTTCGGAGCAAAGTATGCAAATGTACAGGCTCACTCCGGCGCACAGGCTAACACGGCGGTTTATTTTGCACTGCTGAATCCCGGCGATACGGTAATGGGTATGAGCCTTGCTCACGGCGGACACCTTACACACGGTTCTCCCGTAAATATTTCGGGCAAATACTTCAACTTCGTACCTTACGGACTTGATGAGGAAACCGGCAGACTGAATTACGACAATATACTTGCACTTGCAAAGGAGCATAAGCCCAGGATGATCGTTGCGGGTGCAAGCGCATATCCCAGAGCAATTGACTTTGAAAAGCTCTCGGCTATTGCTAAGGAAGTCGGCGCATATCTTATGGTAGATATGGCGCACATTGCAGGTCTTGTTGCAGGCGGTCAGCATATGTCGCCCGTGCCTTATGCAGACGTTGTGACTACTACAACGCATAAGACACTGAGAGGACCTCGTGGCGGACTTATCCTTACAAATGACGAGGAGCTTGCAAAGAAGATCAACAAGGCTATATTCCCCGGCATACAGGGCGGACCTTTAATGCACGTTATCGCCGCTAAAGCTGTATGCTTCGGCGAGGCACTGAAGCCCGAATTTACCGAGTATGCAAAGCAGATTGTAAAGAACGCATCCGTTCTTGCAGATTCTCTGCTTGAAAAGGGATTCAATCTTGTATCGGGCGGTACAGACAACCACCTTATGCTTGTTGACCTCCAGCCTTTCAATATCACGGGTAAAGAGCTTGAGAAGAAGCTCGACGAGGTGTATATCACAGTTAACAAGAATGCTATACCCAATGATCCTCAGAGTCCTTTCGTAACGAGCGGTGTGCGCATCGGTACACCTGCGGTTACCACAAGAGGATTAAAGGAAGACGATATGAAGCAGATTGCCCAGTGCATCTATCTTACTGCGACCGACTTTGACAACAGCGCAGACAAGGTAAGAGAAACAGTAACTGAAATCTGCAGAAAGTACCCTCTGTACGAATAATTGCATATAAGCGAGAACGAGAGATTGATTCCCTCGTTTTCGTGTTGTATAAAATATCGGTTAATTGTTGAATATAGAAAGGAATTTGTAAATGACAGCATCTGCAAGAGATATTATTTTTAATCACTCGGAGAGAGTAGCTCCGCTCGGACTTATTGCTATACCCGGTTCTGAGGAGCTTGGCAAGAAGGTCAACGATTACCTTGTAACATGGTCAAGGGAAGCAGGCTACGATTATGATAATTTTCTCATTGAGAACGAATGCCCCAGATTTTCTTCCGGTGACGGTAAGGCTCTTATCAAGAACACTGTAAGAGGTTATGATGTTTATATTATTGCCGACTTCGGCAACTACAGCCTTGAATATCCGCTGTTCGGCAGAATGAACCGTATGTCGCCCGATGATCACTTCCAGAACCTCAAGCGTATCATACAGGCTATCGGCGGTAAGGCTCACCGTATCAACGTTATCACACCTATACTTTACGGCGGAAGACAGCACAGAAGAAACTACAGAGAGTCGCTTGACTGCGCTGTAGCACTTCAGGAGCTTCAGAATATGGGTGTTTCCAATATCATTGCGTTTGACGCTCACGACCCCAGAGTATGCAACGCAGTTCCTCTGATGGGCTTTGATAATATAATCCCCACATATCAGGTGCTGAAGGCTCTGTTCAAGTATGTAAATGACTTCAAGATGGATAAGGATCATTTTATGGTTGTCAGCCCCGATGAAGGTGCGCTCAACAGAAATATGTACTATTCATCTGTACTGGGTGTAGACCTCGGTATGTTCTATAAAAGACGTGACTATTCGCAGGTGGTGAACGGTCGTAACCCTATCGTAGCTCACGAATATCTCGGTAACTCGGTCGAAGGCAAGGACGTGTTCATTGCTGACGATATTATTTCATCGGGCGAATCTATGCTTGATATTGCTATCGAGCTTAAGAAGCGTAACGCAAAGAGAATTTTTGCATATGCGACATATCCTATCTTCACAAACGGTCTTGAAGCGTTTGACAAGGCCTATGCCGACGGCAAGATCGACTATGTGTTCGGTACAAACCTTTCCTACAGAACGCCTGAACTGCTCAGCAGGGAATGGTTCTGCGAGGTTGACGTATCAAAGTATCTGTCATATCTGATTATGGCTCTTAACCACGATATGTCTATCAGCAAGGTAATTGATCCTCACCAGAAGATAAGCGCTTTACTTGAAAAGCACAAGAACGACTGATAAGGTAATATGGTATTTCAGCCTCCGCTCTGTGACGGGCGGAGGCTTATATTTTACAGGAGATGAATTATGCCGTTAGCAGACAGAATACGTCCTTCAACGCTTGATGAGGTTGTGGGACAAAGGCACATCTTAGCGCAGGGAAAACCGCTTTACAATATCATCAGCAGGGGAAAGATACCCAATATGATATTCTACGGGCCGTCGGGAGTGGGCAAAACCACTGTGGCGAATATTATCGCTCAAAAAACAAGTATGAGCCTGTACAGGCTGAACGGTACGCAGGCATCGACATCGGACATAAAGGACGTTGTTGCGAATTTAGGGACATTCGGTGCGGCAGGCGGAATTCTGCTTTTCCTTGACGAGATACAATATCTCAATAAAAAGCAGCAGCAGACACTGCTCGAATATATCGAGAGCGGAGAAATAACGCTGATTGCATCTACGACGGAGAATCCGTATTTCTATGTATACAGTGCCGTTCTTTCACGCTGTACCGTGTTCGAATTCAAGCAGGTGACGGCGGAGGATATACTTCCTGCGGTGGAACGTGCATTCAGGCTTATGGGCGAGGAGATGCACACGCAGTTCACGCTTGAGGAAGGCGTTGTAAGCCATATTGCTTACGGCTGCGGCGGCGATGTGAGAAAGGCGGCAAATACTGTAGAGCTTTGCTGTCTTTCAAGCGAGGGCGATACGGTGACGATGGAAACCGCAAAGCTGCTTACGCAGAAGAGCAGTATGAACTACGACCGTGACGGCGATCATCATTATGATATTCTGTCGGGGCTGCAGAAGTCGATAAGAGGCTCGGATGAAAATGCGGCACTTCATTATGCGGCACGTTTGCTTGCGGCAGGGGATATTACCTCGCTTTGCAGGCGGCTTCTTGTTATAGCGAGCGAGGATATAGGGCTTGCGTATCCTATGGCGGTACCGATAGTGAAGGCTTGCGTTGACAGTGCGTTGCAGCTTGGGCTTCCTGAGGCGAGGATACCGCTGGGCGAAGCGGTCGTTCTGCTTGCAACATCGCCGAAGTCCAACAGTGCGTATCTCGGTATAAATGCCGCTATGCAGGATGTTGAGGACGGCAAAACAGGAGATATACCCCGACAGCTTCAGAACAAGCATTATGACGGAGAGGGCAATGCGGTGAAGGGTCAGCATTATCTTTATCCGCATGACTATCCGGATCATTATGTAAAACAGCAGTATCTGCCCGACGCTATAAAGGACAGGGTCTATTATACGTTCGGTGATAACAAATTCGAACAGCAGTCAAAGGCATATTGGGATAAGATAAAAGGGAAGAAGTAAAAGAATCCGACGGCGTTACTTGCTGTCGGATCCTTTTTTGCATGGCTTATTTGTAAAGCTGACGTATAGCTGATTTATGCCGATATATAAAACGAATATGCCGAACAGCTTCCGCAGAACAGCCACATCCGTTATTCCTGCGACATAGCTTCCTGCAATGGCACAGGGAAGTCCGAGTATAAGATATTTTCCTACCAGCTTTAAGTCTGTCAGCTTGTTTTTAATGTGTATGACAAGGGAGAGCAGTGCAATGGGGAGAAAGAAAAGAAGGTTTATACCTTGCGCAATATCCTGCGGTATTTCTGTGAATACCGAAAGATACACGAGCAGAATAAAGCCTCCGCCAAGCCCCATTGACGCAGTGGCTCCGGTGAGTATCCCCACTAAAATATTCATAATATCATCCTCACTCCGCTTGCAATCATAAGCAGACCGAATATTATCCTTATCAGCCTGTCGGGGATTTTTCCGAGAAGAAAAGAGCCGAGTATCGCACCGATAAGACCGTAGGGTATATATTCCCACGCTGTGCCGAAATCCAGTTTCCCATTCATTAAATATATAACGGCGGTGACAAGGCTCAGTACGAATATCAGTGCGACCGAGGAAGCGTGGGCTTTTTTCGGCTCTGTGCCGTTTTTCTCAAAGGCAGGTACGGCGACAGTTCCGCCGCCGGAGCCGAACAGACCGTTCAGAAAGCCGCAAATCGAGCCGTAAAGCAGATGGGCGCGCTTTCCTGTGCGGTCGGATTTTCGTTTACGTTTACTGTTCATAGAGATAGCTTTCGCAGAAAAAAGCGGATTATGCAAAATGAAAAGCCGTACTGTTTTTAAGCAGTACGGCTGTAACTTTTAAGACCACCTTGCCGTGGTATGACGATGAAACCCGCACATAAAGTACGGTGGGTAACTTTCCCCCGATTGTTTCACGCTCCCTTCTTCCGCAATGGCGGGAGGTCTGCAATCCGCAAACGGAGAGAAATCCCTATTAAAGAGTGTCGGATCATATGAAATCATACTGAAGCGAACAAGGCAGTGTATTAACTTTTATTCTTCCTCTTCGTCAAGCTCCTCAAACACGTTGAAGAATTCCTTGGCTACACGGTCGTATTCCTTATCGTCATCTATTGTTGACAGGTAAACCTCATCGTTCTTGTTTACTTCCTTCAAGATAACGTAAACGTCGCTGTCGGCGTTCTCGTCTTCTTCTTCGGGAATAACGGCGCAGTATGAGCAACCGTCAACCTCGATGCGTCCGATAAGCTCAAATGTAACGGTATCGCCGTTTTCGTCCTCGAGGTCTATATACTCGGCAGTGTCTAAGTCGTTGTCTGTGATGTTTTCGATTTCTGACATTGTTTATTCTTATTCCTTCCTTTTCCGAGGACCGTTTCAAGACCTCTGTTCTGTATATAATTTTACACGAAACCAAAGGTGTTGTCAAGAGGTATTTTATGATTTTCTCACAATACTATTCCTGCACAGGTCAAATTCCCTAAAAATAGCAAATCGACGCAGTTTTAAGTTATAAACATAGATTAAACACGCAGATATTGTGTAAACTGTGTAACTATGTGACTAATATACAAAACCACGATGTGCAATTTGTACAGTTTTAATTCAGAAAAGTGTTGACTTATGCCTTTTGTTATGTTATCATATAGACAAGGAAAAGGAAAGTTCCCCAGACAGAATAAAACATCTTCATGCTGACTATTTAACACGATAAAGAGGGTTTTATTCAACATATATACGATTCGGAAACCGTATATAAATAAAGTCGGATAGGAGGCGAGTCCAATGGGTCAGGAAAAAAGTGAGTCACAGCAGTCTGTTGAGGCTCGCAACATAAAGTAAGAAGTGAATAGTACGATGACAATACTCATACGGTACTCATCGACACACATAATAAAAGGGTTTTGACCTTTAATTGCGAGTAAAACGGCTACCGGACAAAGAAAACAAGAAACCTTATAGCGATTTGAAAAATCGCAGATTTCCGCAAAAGCGTTTATTATATATAGCTTTCAAGGTAAATACAGGTAAGGTGATTGAGATGTACAGTTCAAGACATTCAAAGAGGCAGTTCTACTGATAACAGCTTAATATCCTGCATCGGCAGAAGTCGACACAGAGGATAAAAAGAGCAGCTGATAAAGCTGAAAGAAGCTGATTAAAGCTCTTAAGGATGTGTTTCAAATGGTAATATACGCTGACTGCATAATAAAGCATCTAAGAAAGGTGCTTAACGAAGAAAGACAGTGAGGTATAGTCCAATGTACTGACAACGTACAGGTAGTGTGAACTACGAAATAATGTAAAAGTCGGTTAAGTTTAACGGCAGACAGGGAAGTTGGTAGGATGATACCACGATGATAGCTGTAAGAATATGCGAAGAACGCATAAAGCAAGGCAGTAAGCCGATAACCGATTCGACAATTGAATATAACAATAACGGACGGGCTTTGGAGTATGTGTTGCTTCAAAGCCCGTTTTGATTGCGCACATAACTTGCACTTACCGACAAAAAGTGGTATAATCAGAAAAACTCTGATTAAGGAGATTACTATGATAAAATTACCGAAGATGTATACAGCAAATTCAATTAAAGCGATGCACGAGAAGCTTAACCTTGATGCACAAACAGTAATGCTGTTATATGATTATTTTGATGCGTTTTCAAATTTTTATGAGATGTTACCTTTGAAAGACGCATATAAGATAATCAAAAAACAAAATGATGAATTAAAGCTGACGGAAGAAGGTTTTATTGCTTTTTCTGAGATAGCAAGGCACGAGGAACATTTCTATTTTATACTCGGCAGTGAAGAGACGGACAAGAACAGAAAAAAGAGTAAGCCGATGGAAAGAACAATCGTAAACGAATCGTTGGTGCTTATTGACGAAATATTTTATAAAATGATGGTCGCTTCTCAGAAAGGCAAGCCACTATTTGTTCCGGAGAAAAATAAGCTGCTCAGATATGTTGATGATTCTTTTATAGAAGAAAATGAGTATACAACGGCACTGTATGATTTCTTTGTGAATAATATGAAATTAGGCGAGTCAGATGCATGGGATACGGTCGGCGATTGTATTCTGGAAATAAAAAACGGTGAAAATCCTCTTGAAGAAGTACTCAGCTATCTTGATTATCGCAAACTTTTGCCGGAGGAGAAAAATTTAAGTGAGTTGATAGGCATTATATCACGTTTGAATAACTTTACAAGAACACCGGTAAATCGTGGATTTACACCTGTTGAACTTAATCAACTCGGCGGAGGTCTGTCTGCCGATAGTGTAGTTTTTGAGGAAGATGATCTGATACCGCTAGCCGTTCTAAATTCAAACGGTGCTTCGTCAAAACAGTAAACAGGATAATTATAAAGCAAGCCGTTGGCGCTGTGATTTGCGTCAACGGCTTGCTTTTGTTGTCAATATATTTCCTGTTCGAGATTTCTGAACATATCGTCATCGAAAAAATCCGTAACGGTTATCCAGAGTTGTTTACAGGGAACGGGAACGTGTGCAAATTCTGTCGGAAAAGTGCAGTTTTTGAATAATTGCTTGACTATCTCTTTTCAGAATGTTAACCTTAATTCAGCCTTTAAAACGGCTTATTATTGAATAAGGAGCATAGGGAAAAATTACAGTTTTTGTTAAGGCGAAATTAGTTGTAACATAAAATATAAACATATAAATAAAACTTTTTATAAAAATCTGAGATACCGTCTACAGCTAAAAGTAACCGCAGGCGATCTGACGGATTTTGCGGTTGTTGTTAAAGCACCGTAAGATTCAACTGCAAGGAGGTAAATATGTATAAGAAATCAGGTTCTAAACTGAAAACAATCGCACTTCTTATCAGAGTGTTCGGTTTTATAGTAGCATTAGCTTCCGCTATAGCTTGCTGGAGCATAGCAGGGAATATCAGCAGTTACAACGAAACTTTAAAGAGCGTTATGATAGGTGCAGGATTCGAGATAGGTATTATAATAATTGTCCCTGTTCTTATCGGTTCGCTTATACTTGAAGGATTCGGCGATCTGATAGTTCTTACGGATGACAATAACGAATGCCTTAGAAAAATGGCAGGTCTTCCTGCTAAACAGATGGTTAATGTGCCTAACAATTATTACAATAACAATGCGGTTAATCCCACAAGTACAGCTTACAATAACAATGCGGTTAATCCCGCAAGTACAGCAGGTACGGCAAATGCCCAGAATTCATCAGGCACCTGGGTTTGCGCAAAATGCGGTAAGGTTAATAATTCAAGAGGAGATTTCTGCGTAGGCTGCGGAGCAAGAAAGCCTTTACTTTAATCCAATCGGAATTTACAGCGGATGTATTTCTGCGGTGTATCGAATGTGCGTGGCACATATTGATTTTGCGTGTTCCTTATTCAATAAATGCGAAAACGGCGTACTGAAAATGTACGTCGTTTTTGCAATTTCGCTTATGCGATTTTTGAGGCGGCACATTGCCATTAGTAAAAATAAAATCTTTACCATCATTCAATCCCGACCGTCCCACTATCCTGCATATATCCGGAACATATGAAAAGGTCGGAATTTGAGGCGGCACATTGCTATTAGTAAAAATAAAATCTTTACCATCGTTCAATCCCGACCATTTCACTATCCTGCATATATCCGGAACATATAAATAAGGTCGGAACAGTCAGCGGCGACTAGCCTTATTAATTCTAATAAAATTACTTCTATCGTTTATTCCCGACCGTTTTGCTATCCTACGCATACTTCAAACATACAGAAAGGTCGGAACAGTCGGCGGCACCCGCCGCAAGGTCGGAATTTGAGGCGGCACATTGCCGCAAGGTCGGAACAGTCAGCGGCGACCCGCCTTATCAAATTATTTAAAATTATCACTATCGTTCAATCCCGACCGTCCCACTATCCTGCATATATCCGGAACATATAAAAAGGTCGGAACAGTCGGCGGCGACCCGCCGCCTTAGTAGCCGTATTCGTCGGAGATGAGGATTACTTTTATTCTGTCCTTGTCACGCTGATGAGCCATTATGACATAATCGTTGCATATTCTGTCGGGGCTTAAGCAGTGCGCACATCTGCCTGTCTTTGCACAGGGGGTGTTTCTGCCGAGCCTTACGCAGTTTGCGGGAGATGCAATCGTTTCAAGACGGTCAACGGCTGAGTGGAGGTCTGTTACAATCTTGTTTAAGCCGGCAACAATGATTACCTGCTTCGGTCCGAATATCATGGCGGCTACACGATTGCCGGTGCCGTCAACGTTGTATAATTCGCCGTATTCGGTTATTGCATTGGTGCTTGCAAAGTAGGTGTCGGCAGAAAAAGCCTTCCTGTAAAGGTCGTTTACCTCATCGGGAGAGAGCTTTTCACGGTCAATGTAGATACCGCTGTAGTTTTCGTTCAGAAAATCCTGAATGCCGGTTTCTTTGAGTGTCATTGTTCCGCCGGAAACTATCAGCTTGTCGTCCTTTATAAGCTCCTTTATTATCTCCTTCGCCTCGTCGGGAGTATCGACAAGATAACCCTTCATATTGTTCTTTTCAAGGGCGGATATTACCTTTTCCGCTCTCTTTTTGAGTGCGGATTTTACGTTTTCGTTCATATTATCAGTTCCTTTCGTCATTTTGTGCGGTATGACCGCTGTATAAGATAAATATAACATATTTCGCAAAAAAGTCAAGAATAGTGATAGACATTTAAAGCTGAATGTGCTATAATTGACTATAAGCAGAGTTGTGAACTGCGGTTTATGAAGATACGATATAAAACGGTAATATTCCGATAAATAGAAAGGAACATAATATGGAAATATTAAAGCTTAGTGCGCCCTGCAAGGATTATATCTGGGGTGGTAACAGATTAAGAGAGGAATACGGCAAGGTATCAGACGCAGATAAGATAGCTGAGAGCTGGGAGCTGTCCTGCCATAAGGACGGTCAGAGCGTTATTGCAAACGGCAAGGACAAAGGCAAGACGCTTTCCGAGTATGTAGCGGAAAACAAGAATGCACTCGGTACAGCCTGCGGCAGATTCGAGTATTTCCCCATACTTATAAAGCTTATTGACGCAAAGGATAATCTGTCTGTACAGGTACACCCCGACAACGATTATGCTATGCGTGTAGAGGGCGAGTACGGCAAGACGGAAATGTGGTATATCGTTGACTGTGAGGAAGGCTCACAGCTTATATACGGCTTTGATAAAGAAATTTCAAGAGAAGAGTTTGCTGACAGAATAAAGAACAACACCTTACTTGAGGTCACTAACAATGTTCCCGTTCATAAGGGAGATGTGTTCTTCATCGAGTCGGGTACGCTCCACGCTATCGGCAAGGGTATACTTATTGCCGAGATTCAGCAGAACAGCAATACGACATACAGAGTATATGACTACGGCAGAGTAGGCAAGGACGGAAAGCCCAGAGAGCTTCATATTGAAAAGGCTATAGACGTTACCGAGCTTTGCCCTCCGAAATATGATACAAAGCCTCAGGGCAAGCCTGTAAAGATAGACGGCGGCGAGGAAACATTGCTCCGCAGCTGTGAATATTTTGATGTTCATAAAATCAAGGTTTCAGGAACGGTAACGCTTGACGCAGACGAAAAGTCGTTTATGTCGGTTCTGGTGCTTGACGGCAACGGTAAGATCGGTGAGCTTGACGCAAAGAAGGGCGACAGCTTCTTTGTTCCTGCAGGCTACGGCAGATTTACTCTTACGGGTAATCTTGAGGTAATTCTTTCTGATATAGTTTAAGACTTGTGTTTTGAAAGGTTAAAGGGGATATATGAAGTATTATATCGGCGTTGACATTGGCGGTACGAATATCAAGGCAGGAGTGGTTGACGAGAACGCACAGCTCGTTTCGAAAATATCGCTCAAGACAAATGCGGCAGACGGTTATAAAAGCGTCCTTGCGGTAATCATTGACGCTGTCGAACAGGCTGTACAGCTTTCGGGCGAGGACATTGACCGGATAAAGACTATCGGCGTCGGCTGTCCGGGAACTATGGATAACGAAAACGGCACGGTGCTGTATTCAAATAATCTGCACTGGGAGAACGTTCCGCTTGCAAAGGATCTTGCAGAACATTTCGGCAAGCGTATCATCCTTGAAAATGACGCTAATGTTGCGGCATACGGCGAGTATCTCGCAGGTGCGGCAAAGGGTGCGAAAAACGCTGTAGTGCTGACGCTCGGAACTGGTGTTGGCGCAGGTATAATTATTAACGGCGAGATATACAGCGGCTCAAACAACGCAGGCGGCGAGATAGGTCATACTGTTATCGAGGTTGACGGTGCGCTGTGTACCTGCGGAAGAAACGGCTGTTTTGAGGCTTATTCTTCGGCTACGGGACTTGTCCGTATGACAAGGGAAATGATTGAGAAATATCCGAGCGGACGGCTTCACGAAATGGTTGACCGTGACGGGAAAATTTCAGCAAGAACTGCGTTCAATGCCGCTAAGCTGGGCGACCCTGAGGGAAGGGAAGTTGTTGATAAATATATCAAGTATCTTGCCTGCGGAATAACGAATGTGATAAACGTATTCCAGCCTGATATTCTCTGTATCGGAGGAGGAGTATGCAACGAAGGCGATAATCTGCTTATACCGCTTAAAGCACAGGTAGCAAAGCAGATCTACTCAAAAAACAATGCTAAGAATACCGAGATAGTAATCTGCACGCTTGCAAATGAAGCAGGTATGATCGGCAGTGCCATGCTCGGCAGAAAATAAAAACACTTTTTACAAAGGAAAGGACAGTAAAAATGAGAAGCGATCTTATCAAGAGCGGCGTAGACAGAACACCGCACAAAGCCTTACTGAAGGCACTGGGTGTAACAGACAGCGAGATGCACAAGCCGTTTATTGCCGTTGTATGTGCGGCAAGCGACTATGTTCCCGGTCATGCGCATCTGCACGAAATATCAAGACAGGTAAAGGACGGTATCAGAAACGCAGGCGGCGTTCCTTTTGAATTCTTCACCATCGGCGTGTGCGACGGTCTTGCTATGAACCACAGAGGCATGAGATATTCTCTTGCATCCCGTGAGCTTATCTGCGACAGCATCGAGGTAATGCTGACGGCACATCCTCTTGACGGTATCGTATTTATACCGAACTGCGACAAGATAGTTCCTGGTATGATAATGGCTGCGGCAAGAATGAACCTTCCCTCTATTTTTGTAAGCGGCGGTCCTATGAACCCCGGCAGAGTACAGGGCAAGAGAGTAGGATATAACGAGATATACGAAGCTATCGGTCAGTATTCCAACGGCACTATAGGCGATGATGTTCTTCTTGACTACGAGAATAACGCTTGTCCTACCTGCGGCTCATGTTCGGGTATGTACACGGCGAACTCAATGAACTGCCTTACAGAAGCAATCGGCCTTTCAATGCCGAAGTCGGGTACAGAGCCTGCTGTAAATGCCGCTCGCCGCAGACTTGCAAAGGAAACGGGCGAAAGAATAGTTGAGCTTGTAAAGCAGAACATCTGCGCTAAGGATATTATCACAAAGAAAAATATGATGAACGCACTCGCTACCGATATGGCAATCGGTGCTTCCTCAAACACGGTGCTTCATCTTCTTGCTATCGCACACGAGGCAGGAGTAGACATTTCTCTTGACGATATTGACAACAAGAGCAAGACAACACCTCAGCTTTCAAAACTCAATCCTGCAAGCGATATATTCATAACAGACCTTAACGATGTAGGTGGTATCCAGTCGGTTATCAAGGAGCTTGCAAAGGGCGGTCACGTTGATACGAGTGTTCTTACTGTTTCGGGTACACAGGCCGACAGAATCGCCAAGGCTCCGAATGCAGACGGTACAATAATCCACACCTGCGAGAATCCTATCAGAAAAGACGGCGGTCTTGCAATACTCAGCGGTAACCTTGCAGAAAACGGCTCTGTTGTAAAGCAGGGTGCTGTCAAGCCCGAAATGATGGACTTCACAGGTACTGCGAAGGTATTTGACGGCGAACAGGCTGCTTGTGACGCTATCCTCAATAACGTTATCATCCCCGGTGATGTTGTTGTTATCCGCTATGAAGGCCCCAAGGGTGGTCCCGGTATGCCTGAGATGCTCGCTCCCACGGCGGCTATTGTCGGCAAGGGTCTTGACGGAAGCGTTGCTCTTATCACAGACGGACGTTTCAGCGGTGCCAGCAGAGGTGCGGCGGTAGGTCACGTTTCTCCCGAAGCGGCTGACGGCGGACTTATAGCTTACGTTGAAAACGGAGATAAGATACATATCAATATACCTGCAAGAAGCATTGAACTTCTTGTCGATGATGAAACGATAGCTCAGCGTAAGGCTAAGGGCGTAAACGCTCCCGTAAGACAGCTTGACGGTTATCTTAAGCGTTACGCAAAGCTGGTTACAAGCTCGAATACAGGCGCTGTATTTGAAGACTGATATGCTAATTTAATACTGTTCAGCAAAGGCTGTGTATTTAGGTACACAGCCTTGCAGTGATATTGATGACAGAAGGGGGCGGTAGCTATCGCTCATAATGATAATATGCACGCAGGACACAGGGAGCGTATGATAAGCCGCCTTAAAGAGTTCGGCAGTGAGGGGTTTCAGTCACACGAGCTGCTTGAAATGATGCTGTACAGCTCTTTTAAGCAGTGTGACACAAACCCGATAGCGCACAGGCTTATTGACAGATTCGGAACGCTCAGCGGTGTGTTCTCCGCAAGCGAAAACGAACTGTGCGAGGTCGAGGGTGTAGGCAGGTCTACCGCTCAGATGATAATCGTACTTCGTGCGAACATAGAGCGTATGCTCTCGGAGAGCGTTCAGAAGGGCGAGATGCTCGGCGCATCGGGAGCGGTAAAGGACTATTGTATGGGGCTTTTCCGCTTTGTAGATACCGAACAGCTCAGAATGATATTTCTCGACAGTGAGTATTGTTTTATGTCGCAGGAAATAATAAGCACGGGTGCGCTTGAACAGGTGCGGCCGGATATAATGAGATTGCTTGAAAAGGCAGTGCAGAAAAGATGTCCTATAGTCGTTATGACGCATAATCATCCGAGAGGCAGTGAAATGCCGTCTACGGAGGATAAGATAATGACGAGAAATCTTTTCAACCTTCTTGAAAAGGCAGGAATTTATCTTGCCGACCACGTTATAGTCGGTATGCACGGCAGTCTGTCTATGCGTGAGAACGGTATTCTTCCTGATATATGGAACGATTTTTAAGGAGCTAAAATGGACAAGTTCGTATTAAAATCAAATTATAAGCCGATGGGCGATCAACCGCAGGCTATAGACAGCCTTGCAAACGGTGTGCTTGACGGCGATAAGGAACAGGTTCTGCTCGGAGTTACCGGTTCGGGAAAAACCTTTACTATGGCCAATATTATCGAAAAGGTCAACCGTCCCACGCTTATCCTTGCACATAACAAGACGCTTGCGGCACAGCTGTGCAGTGAGTTCAAGGAGTTTTTCCCGGATAATGCTGTCGAATATTTTGTAAGCTATTACGACTACTATCAGCCTGAGGCGTATATTCCGTCAACCGATGCCTATATCGAAAAGGACAGTGCGATAAACGACGAGATAGACCGCCTGCGACACTCGGCAACAGCGGCTCTTGCGGAGCGCAGAGATGTAATTATCGTTGCCAGTGTAAGCTGTATCTACAGCTTGGGCAGTCCGGAAGATTACCGTGAGAATATGCTTTCTATCCGTGAGGGTCAGGAGCGAAGCCGTGACGATATAATAAAAAGGCTTGTCGAAATACAGTATGAACGCAACGATATGAATTTCATCCGTAACAAGTTCAGGGTAAGAGGCGATGTACTTGAGGTTTTCCCTGCCGGAAGTACGTCCGACAAGGCGATAAGGATAGAATTTTTCGGTGATGAGATAGACAGAATATCCGAGATAGATATAGTGACAGGCGAGGTGAAACGCCGCTTTTCGCACGTTGCCATTTTCCCTGCGTCACATTACATCGTAAGCAAGGCAAGGCTTGAAAATTCGCTTAACGAGATAGAAAACGAAATGGAAGAACGTGTCAAATTCTTCACCGATAACCATAAGCTGATAGAGGCGCAGAGGATAGAGCAGAGAACACGCTATGATATGGAAATGCTCCGTGAGATAGGAACGTGCAAGGGCGTTGAGAACTATTCACGGGTGCTTGCAGGAAGAGCGCCGGGCAGCTCGCCTATAACTCTTATGCACCATTTTCCGAAAGATTTTCTTATGTTCATTGACGAGAGCCACGTTACATTGCCGCAGGTAAGAGGTATGTACGGCGGCGACTTTGCACGAAAGAAAAACCTTGTGGATTACGGCTTCCGTCTGCCGTCTGCATATGATAACCGACCGATGAATTTTGACGAGTTTACCTCAATGATAAATCAGGTCATTTATGTTTCGGCAACACCGGGCGAATACGAAAAGAGCCACGCTGTGAACACAGCCGAGCAGGTCATACGTCCTACAGGTCTGCTTGATCCGATAATCGAGATAAAGCCTGTTGCGGGACAGATAGAGGATCTTTATTCCGAAATAAACGAGCGTACCAAAAAGGGCGAGTGTGTGCTTATCACTACGCTTACAAAGAAAATGGCTGAGGATCTGACGGCTTATTACGAAAAGCTCGGCGTGAAGATACGCTATATGCACCACGATATTGATTCTATCGAACGTATGGAGATAATAAGAGATCTGCGTATGCACGTCTTTGATGTGCTTGTCGGAATAAATCTTCTGCGTGAGGGTCTTGACTTGCCGGAGGTATCGCTCGTTGCAATACTTGACGCAGATAAAGAGGGCTTTTTACGAAGCGAAACTTCGCTTATACAGACTATAGGCAGGGCGGCAAGAAACGCCGAAGGTAAGGTCATAATGTATGCCGATACGGTTACGGACAGTATGGAAAAGGCAGTGACCGAAACCAACCGCCGCCGTGAGATTCAGATGAAATATAACGAGGAACACGGCATCACGCCTAAAACTATAGTAAAGGATGTAAGGGCGGTGTTGGAAATATCGTCCGGCAAGGATAAGGGCAAAAAGAGAAAATACACCAAGGCAGAGCGAGAGGCGCTTATCAAACAGTATACCGCAGAGATGAAGAATGCGGCAAAGCTACTTGACTTTGAACACGCCGCATATCTGCGTGACAAGATAAAGGAGCTTCAGGAAAGCAAGTAAGCTGTTGACGGAGATGACAAAAGAAAATGGGAATAGATAAAATAATCATCAAGGGTGCAAGAGAGCATAATCTGAAGAATATTGATATAGAACTGCCCCGTGACAAGTTTATAGTTATGACGGGGCTTTCGGGATCGGGAAAGTCATCGCTTGCATTCGATACTATTTATGCGGACGGTCAGAGAAGGTATATCGAGAGCCTGTCATCATATGCAAGAATGTTCCTCGGACAGATGGAAAAGCCCGATGTTGACAGCATAGAGGGATTATCTCCCGCAATATCAATAGACCAGAAAACGACCTCGAAAAACCCTCGTTCCACTGTCGGAACGGTAACGGAGATATACGACTATCTCAGACTGCTTTATGCAAGAGTAGGTATTCCACACTGTCCTGTCTGCGGTAAAGAGATAAGACAGCAGACGGTGGATCAGATAGTTGACAAGGTAATGGAACTGCCCGAGCGGACAAAGTTTCAGATCTTATCACCTATAGTAAGAGGCAGAAAGGGCGAATACCGCAAAGAACTTGAGGACCTTGTAAAGCAGGGCTACGCAAGAGTGCGTATTGACGGGATAATCTACGATCTTTCCGAGCAGATAAAGCTCGACAAGAACAAGAAGCATAATATAGAAGTCGTTGTTGACCGTCTTGTTATGAAAGAGGATATAAAGTCACGTTTATCCGACAGCCTTGAGGTTGCGGGAAATCTTTCGGGCGGACTTATTCTAATAGATGTAATTGACGGCGAGGAGCTGAGCTTTTCACAGAACTATGCCTGCCCCGAACACGGAGTAAGTATAGAAGAGCTTGTGCCGAGAATGTTCTCGTTCAACAATCCCTTCGGTGCTTGTCCTACCTGTACCGGTCTCGGAATTTTCAGAAGGATAGATGTAGACCTGATTTTACCGAACCGTGATCTTACTATCCGTGAAAATGCGATAAAGGCGAGCGGCTGGAAGTATGCGGACGGAACTATAGCGCAGATGTATTTTGACGCTGTTGCAAACGAATACGGCTTCAGCGTGGATCAGCCTGTTAAGGAACTGACAAAGGAGCAGTTAGATGCGGTGCTTTACGGTACGGGCGAAAAGAAGATAAAGGTCGTGCGCAGTAAAGAGCAGGGCGGCGGTGTCTATATGACGGCGTTCGAGGGTGTAGTAAACAACCTTGAAAGACGTTATAAGGAAACAACGAGCGTATATTCAAGAGAGGATATAGCTCAGTATATGGGCGATGCGGTGTGTCCCGACTGTCACGGTCAGCGACTGAAAAAGGAGGCTCTTTGCGTTACCGTATGCGGTAAGAATATCAACGAATTCTGTGATATGAGCATCAGCGAAGCGCTTGAATTTGTCAAAAGCATAAAGCTGTCGGAACGTGATATGATGATAGCAAGTCAGATACTGAAAGAAATCAAGGAACGTCTGGGATTCCTGAGCAGCGTCGGGCTTGAATATCTGACATTATCAAGAACGGCAGGTACTCTTTCGGGCGGTGAAAGTCAGCGTATAAGGCTTGCAACCCAGATAGGCAGCAGTCTTATGGGAGTGCTGTATATCCTTGACGAGCCGAGCATTGGACTTCATCAGAGGGATAACGACAAGCTTATCGCAACGCTGAAAAGATTGCGTGATCTCGGAAATACGCTTATAGTCGTTGAGCATGATGAGGATACGATGAGGGCGGCGGATTTTATCGTTGACATAGGTCCCGGCGCAGGCGTTCACGGCGGTGAGGTTATCTGTGCAGGCACGCTTGACGATATAATGAAGTGCGAGCGTTCGATAACAGGGCAGTATCTTACGGGAAAATTAAAAATAGAAGTACCCGAAAAACGCAGAAAGCCCACTAAAAAATGGCTTAAAATAACAGGCTGCCGTGAAAACAATCTGAAGAACATTACGGTAAAAGTACCGCTCGGAATATTCACCTGCATTACGGGCGTATCGGGCAGCGGCAAGAGCTCGCTTGTAAATGAGATAATCTACAAGCACCTTGTCGCAAAGCTGAACCGTGCAAGAATAAAACCCGGTGCATTCGATACATTTGAGGGTACGGAGTATCTTGACAAGGTAATAGCTATCGACCAGTCGCCGATAGGCAGAACGCCGAGGAGCAACCCTGCGACCTATACGGGTGTATTCAACGATATAAGAGAGCTGTTCGCATCGACCAATGACGCAAAGATGAGGGGCTATACAAGCGGAAGATTTTCGTTCAATGTAAAGGGCGGACGCTGCGAAGCCTGCGAGGGCGACGGTATCAACAAGATAGAAATGCACTTCCTGCCCGATATATATGTACCGTGCGAGGTCTGCAAGGGCAAACGCTATAACCGTGAAACGCTCGAAGTTCACTACAGAGGCAAGAATATTTACGATGTGCTTGAAATGACGGTAGAAGAGGGTATAGCTTTCTTTGAAAATCACGAAAAGATAAAGAGAAAGCTACAGACGCTTTACGATGTAGGACTTGGATATGTAAAGATAGGTCAGCCTGCGACAACGCTTTCGGGCGGTGAGGCGCAGAGAGTAAAGCTCGCTTCGGAGCTTTCAAAGCGTGCAACAGGCAAGACGGTGTATATTCTTGACGAGCCTACAACAGGACTTCATACCGCCGATGTACACAAGTTGATAGATGTACTTCAGAAGCTGACAGACGGCGGAAATACCGTGCTTGTAATAGAGCATAACCTTGATGTTATAAAAACAGCCGACTATATCATTGATATGGGACCTGAGGGCGGAAGCGGCGGCGGTACGGTGATTGCTACCGGTACGCCTGAAGAAGTAGCGGCAAATCCTGTAAGCTATACGGGCAGGTATTTAGCACCTATGCTCGGTATCGAAATGACGGAGCAGACAACGCTTGAATAAATTCTATACGGACAGATGTCCTCAAGGATATGACGAAGCCGATGAGAGTCAGTGAATATGCCATAGCAAAGAACTTGCGTGAAGAACAGAAAAAAGCAACTGCCTTTGCTGTGGGTATTTAATGCAGAATAAAAAATAATATTTTTTGTTACGAGGTCTATTGAATGTTTGAAAAAATATCATTTCCTGAACATGAATACGAATCCATTCAAAATTACCTTAATAAACTGGGGTATTGTTATACTACGAGGGTATATAAAGAAGTCGGAAAATATAAAGTTGGTGGATTTTATACTGCTCCATGGGGTGATGTATTGAAAATCGACGAAGTTAAAACATATCGAAAAGTATCGGAACGCCCTTTCTATGACGAAATGAGTAATGACGAAAAAGCTGAAATACGTAGATATTCTGAGGACATAGGGCTGCCGTATGAATTTATAAAATTTTCAAAAGTGTAGTATTACTACATTTTGCAGCGATATTCCAATCCTTTAATTCCCGACGAAAGCATGGCGTAGATAGGCTCATGGAGCAGTACGCTGACGGTTAAGACGAAGAAGTAAGATAATATCAATACGGGCAGATAAGGCTTATAACTTATCTGTCCGTATTTTGATAATATAGGCAGGCTTAAAAGAGGTAAAAATCCGTGTACGTCCGATAGATAACAGCAGAGTTACTGATTGCTAACCGAAAAAATTAAGAAAATCTCTTGAAAATGGCGAGAGAATAGTATATAATATATTTGTATGTTCCGGGTATTTCCCGGCAAAGAACTACCGGTGACCGTGACAAGCTACGGCTGCGGTCACGAAAATTTGAAAGGAGTCTACAACTGTTATGACGTATTCACATGAAGTTGAAACTATGTGTCCCGTGAAGCAGGGCGTAGCGCACGGCGCAGCTCCCATTCCGGAAGAAGCAAAGTGGGTAAAGGCGAAGGAAATCAAGGATATTTCCGGTTTTACACACGGTATCGGCTGGTGTGCACCCCAGCAGGGTACATGTAAGCTGTCTTTAAATGTTAAGGATGGTGTAATTCAGGAGGCACTCGTTGAAACTATCGGTTGCTCAGGTATGACACATTCCGCAGCTATGGCGGCTGAAATTCTTCCCGGCAGAACAATTCTTGAGGCACTTAATACTGACCTCGTTTGTGACGCTATAAACACAGCAATGAGAGAACTCTTCCTCCAGATCGTTTACGGCAGAAGCCAGAGTGCTTTCTCAGAGGACGGTCTTGCAATCGGTGCAGGTCTTGAGGATCTCGGTAAGGGTCTTCGTTCACAGGTAGGTACAATGTACGGTACTCTCAAGAAGGGTCCTCGTTACCTCGAAATGACAGACGGTTATGTTACAGGTCTTGCACTCAATGAAGATGATGAGATCATCGGCTACAAGTTCGTTAACTTCGGCAAGATGATGGAATTCATCAAGAACGGTGACGATGCTAACACAGCATTCGAAAAGGCACAGGGTCAGTACGGCCGTGTTAACGATGCTGTAAAGATCATCGACCCCAGAAAGCAGTAAGGAGGAAATAACAATGGCTTTATTTGAATCATATGACAGACGTGAACCCCAGATTCTCGCTGTTTTAAAGAACTATGGTATAGGCTCTATTGAAGAGTGTGCAGAAATCTGCAAGGCTAAGGGTCTTGACATCTACAAGCTCGTTGAAGGCATTCAGCCTATCTGCTTCGAAAACGCTAAGTGGGCTTACACAGTAGGATGTGCTATCGCTATCAAGAAGGGCTGCAAGAGAGCTGCTGACGCTGCCGCTGCTATAGGCGAAGGCTTACAGGCATTCTGCATCCCCGGTTCAGTTGCTGATCAGCGTAAGGTTGGTCTTGGCCACGGTAACTTAGGCAAGATGCTTCTTGAAGAAGATACAAAGTGCTTCTGCTTCCTCGCAGGTCACGAATCATTCGCAGCTGCAGAAGGCGCTATCGGTATCGCTGAAAAGGCAAACAAGGTTCGTAAGGAACCCCTGCGTGTTATCCTTAACGGTTTAGGTAAGGATGCCGCTCAGATCATCGCTCGTATCAACGGCTTCACATACGTTGAAACAGAGATGGATTACTACACAGGCGAAGTTAAGGAAGTATTCCGTAAGTCTTACTCTGACGGTCTTCGTGCTAAGGTTAACTGCTACGGCGCTAACGATGTAACAGAAGGCGTTGCAATCATGTGGAAGGAAGGCGTTGACGTTTCTATCACAGGTAACTCAACTAACCCCACACGTTTCCAGCACCCCGTTGCAGGCACATACAAGAAGGAATGTGTTGAAAAGGGTAAGAAGTACTTCTCAGTTGCATCAGGCGGTGGTACAGGTCGTACTCTCCACCCCGATAACATGGCTGCAGGCCCTGCTTCATACGGTATGACAGATACAATGGGTCGTATGCACTCTGACGCTCAGTTCGCAGGTTCTTCTTCAGTTCCCGCACACGTTGAGATGATGGGTCTTATCGGTATGGGCAACAACCCCATGGTTGGTGCTACAGTTGCTTGCGCAGTTGCTGTTGAGGAAGCGCTGAAGGCGTAATCAATAACATCGGTACAAGATAATATGCTATATAAGGCGGTCGCTGTTTGGTGACCGCCTTTTTGTATAAAAACCGCTCAAAAAAGCCGATGAAACGTTAAAAACTATATCAACCACACACTATACACATTAAAAGCGAAGCGAAAAATCCAAAGACGGATATGCTTGTTGCGTCTTATTTGCCGTTATGCTATAATTTAATCAGAATCAATTAGGAGCGTGAGAAAATGCACAGTGCCATATATCCTGTTCCGGCAAGCGAGGTCAGGCTGCCGTTTTATCTGTCGGGGATCGGGAGAACATCGCCCGAATTTCACGTTAAACGTGATAAGGGGCTTACCTCGCATCAGTTTCTTTATACTGCAAAAGGCTGTGGCGTTTTAGAAGTCGGCAACAGAAAATATAAGCTCGAAAAGAACTCCTTTATGTATCTTCCACCTGAATTGCCTCACGAGTATTATCCTGAAAATGATGAATGGAATACCTGCTGGATGGTGTTCAGAGGCGACTTTCTTAAAGGCATTATGAATACAATGGGCTTCAGCGGAGAAATGGTCGCAGTTGACGCTGACCTTACCGCCTTTGAAAAGATATTCGGCAGAATATACAGTCTTGCGGCGGATAATCTTCATAGCGGCGAAAAATGCTCGTTGCTGATATATAACGCAGTGTTGGCGGCAAAAGAGATATTCGGCGGAAAGCAGGAAGAAAACAACACGGGAAATCTCATAGCGGATAATGCTGTCAGATATATAAACGAGCATTACGGCGATGATATTACGTTAAATGAGCTTGCCTGCCTTTCCGGCGTTTCACCGCAGTATTTCGACCGTGTTTTCAGAGAACGACTTGATATGCGGCCTATGGAGTATATCGCTCGTGTCAAGATCTCAAAAGCCAAGTCGATGCTTCTTGACTCCGATATTTCCGTGACACAGCTTTCAAAAAGTCTGGGATACACCGGCCCCACTTATTTCGGAATCGTATTCAAAAAGTATGAGGGAATTTCGCCTTCCGAGTTCAGAAAAAACGGCGGTAGTGTAATTTAGTTTCAAAAAGTTAGAGTTATCATTAATTTAAGATTGACGGCGGACGTTTTCCGATATATATTTATATTATAATTTTATATCGGAAGGGGTGCTTTTATGGGCATTTTAAAACGAATAACCGCACTTGCCATCAGTGCGGCGATTATGTGTACCGCAGTTAATACTGTATTTGCGGAAAATAATAACGGAGGAGATACGGTGAATATTAAAATTGACGGCAGTAAAGCAAACACAAGCGAAAACTTACTCTACAGAGGACAGGGCATGATCAGCTGTAACGGCTCGTCAAGGCTTTTGCTTGACTATAAGGAGAAAAATCCCGAAAGCTATAACAAGATACTTGAACATCTTTACGGCAAAAACGGACTTAAATTTACTCACTTCAAGGTGGAAATGGGCGCAGATGTAAATACATCGTCCGGCACAGAGCCTGCGACCATGAGATACGAGGATGAAAAAGCCGATGTGACCCGTGGTGCAGGTTTTCAGCTTGCCGCCGATATTAAAAAGATAAATCCTGACGTAACACTTGATATGCTGTGGTGGAGCGAGCCGCGCTGGGTCACGGATGCCAAAGACGTGTATGCGGCAAGGTATAAGTGGTATAAGCAGACGCTTGATGCCGCTTATGAAACCTACGGTCTTGTGTTTGACTATGTTAGTGCGAACCAAAATGAACGTGCTGTTGATACGGATTGGATAATCTATCTTTCAAAAGCCCTCAAAAGTGAAAAGGACTGTCCGTATGATTACTCTGAGATCAAGATAGTTGCGGCGGACGAATGCGGCACTTGGGGCATATCAAGGCTGATGATGAAGAATAAGGAGCTGTGTGATGCGGTCGATGTGATCGGTTCTCACTACACAAGCTTCGCTGATGATACTACAAAAAAGCTTGCGGAGGAATACGGCAAGGAATTATGGTTTTCCGAGGGAAGCTCACCTATGAACTATGCACAGTCGGCTTACCGCTTTGACGAGGGTAATTCCGGACTTACAGGTCTTAACGGTGTGCTTGACATTGCAAACCGTATGATTACAATGGTTAGCGGCGGATATATGACGCTGTATGAATATCAGCCTGCCGTTGCAGGATATTATGACGGCGTTACATATTGCCACAAACAGCTTATAAACGCCTGCACCCCGTGGAACGGCTATTACTCCCTTGACAGCGGATATTATATGAATCTGCATTTCTCACAGTTTATGGATAAGGGCTGGAGCTTTATATTTGACGCTTGTTACGGCGATGCAAAGGTCGGCGGTGACGGTCACGCACTGGTTGACGCAAAGTACAGCTATATCACCGCTTGCAGTGCGGAAGGCGATTACAGCACGATTATTACAAATACGACATCGGAGCCTATCACATATAACTTTGAGATAGCAAACCTCGCAAAAGCGGATAATGAAGTATATGTGTGGGAAACAAGAGGCCCTGACAGCAATCAGGAATATGACGCTAACTATTTCAAGAAAATCGCTACGGTAACTCCCGAAAATAATAAGTATTCTGTCACGATAAAGCCGTATTCAATGATAACTGTATCAACTTTGAATATATCAGAGCCTGAATTTGATGTGCCGCAGGAAAGCGACAATAAGTTACTCTCATTGCCGTACACAGATGATTTCGGTTATTCGGACGAATTCCTTTCATCAAGAGGAAACGCACCGCTTTATACTACCGATGAGGGCGGTGCTTTTGAGGTTGCCGAAAAGAACGGCGAAAAGGTGCTGATGCAGAAGATTACAAAGGATATTAAGGCTAACGAATGGGGCGGTACACCTGATCCGACAACTAATTTCGGCGATGACCGCTGGTATAATTACAGCGTAAGTGCGGATATACTTACCGACGGGAAAGACAGCTATGCAGGCGTAGGTCTGAGATATATCCTTGCAGACAGCGGAACGAGCGGTTACAGCGTTGCGCTTTACGAAAACGGAAACTGGAATTTCTTCGGCGGAAAGAAGAAGGTTCTTGACGGAAATATAGCAGACTTTGATTCGTCAAAGTGGCATAATGTAAAAATTTCCGCACTGAACAATGATATAACAGTTTCAGTCGATGGTGAGAAAATAATTGATTATAAGGCTGAGGAGGGCGGCTACAGTGCAGGAAGAGCGGCACTCTACAGTTCATATAACAATTGTTGTTTTGATAATGTCAAGGTTGAGGCAACCGACAGCGTTCAGCCGTATGTGAACAAGTTTGATAATTTTGACAACATATTTACTTACAGCGAAAACGGCTGGGAACACAGCACTATGGACAGCTTCAAAAACTACAAGCGTACAATTTCGCACGGCGCTGAAGGAGCTTATTTAACCGTTGATTTTGAAGGAACAGGCATTATCCTTACAGGTGTACAGAAAGGCGACACGGTTGTAAGCATTGAGGTTGACGGCAAAACCGTTAATAAGGAATATGCCGTATCAAAAATCAGCTACAGACAGTCGTTCTTGCTGATAAACGGCTTGGAGCAGGGCAGCCATACTCTTAAATTGACTGTCGTAAGCGGAAGCTGTTCTGTCGATGCGGCACAGGTGCTGTACGATTATGAGGCTGTGAATAAAGCTGTAATAAGCGAAACGTCATCGGTAGCCGAAAGCACAGATTCATCCGACAGCGTTCCCGAAGATAACGACAAATCAGCGGAAAGCAACGGCGGTAATGGCGGTAAAGGTTCATTCCCGTTTGTTCCCGTTGCCGTAGGAGCGGTTGCTGTGGCTGCCGCAATCGGCGCAGGCGTTGCGATAGCAAAAATGAAAAAGAAGAAAGATTGATAATCAGGAGGGTATATTATGTCAAGATTTGAGATAAGAGATAAGTTTTATTTGGACGGGAAACCGTTCAAGGTAATTTCCGGTTCAATACATTATTTCCGCACCGTACCGGAATATTGGCAGGACAGGCTTGAAAAGCTCGTAAATATCGGATGCAATACAGTTGAAACGTATATTCCGTGGAATTTTCACGAAACTGAAAAAGGAAATTTCAATTGGAACGGAATGCATGATATCTGCCGTTTTATAGAGCTTGCCGATAAACTCGGACTTTATATGATTATCAGACCGTCGCCGTATATCTGTTCAGAGTGGGAATTCGGCGGATTGCCTGCGTGGTTGTTAAAAGACCGTGCAATGCGTCTGAGATGCTCCTACAAGCCATACCTTAATGCAGTGGACAGTTATTACAGCGTTCTTATGCCCAAGCTTGCACCTTATCAGATCGATAATGGCGGCAATATAATTATGATGCAGATTGAAAATGAGTATGGCTATTATGGAAATGACACATCATATCTTGAGTTTCTGAGAGATACTATGCGTAAGTATGGCATAACTGTACCGTTTGTGACATCTGACGGGCCGTGGAGTGAATTTGTTTTCAAATCAGGTATGGTTGACGGTGCATTGCCGACCGGCAATTTCGGCTCTTCTGCTGAATGGCAGTTTGGCGAAATGCGGCGTTTTATCGGAGAAGATAAGCCGCTCATGTGTATGGAATTCTGGAACGGCTGGTTTGACGTCTGGGGCGAAGAACACAATATCACAGCACCTGAAAAGGCAGCTCAGGAACTTGATACTCTGCTCAAAAATGGCAGTATGAATTTCTATATGTTCGAGGGCGGAACAAATTTCGGGTTTATGTCCGGAAAGAACAATGAGAAAAAGACAGGCATAGTGACATCGTATGATTATGATGCGCCCTTGACAGAAGATGGTCGAATAACCGAAAAATACGAAAAGTGCAAAGAGGTGATTTCTCGTTATACCGATATAAATGAAGTCCCGCTTACAACACAAATAAGACGTCTGGAATACGGAAAAATCCGATGCACCGCCAAAACCGATCTTTTCAGCACACTTGACAGTATCTCAGATCCGGTAAAGTCGGTGTACCCGCTGAGCTTTGAGGAACTGGACTGCTATTACGGTTATGTTCTTTACAGATTACATATCGTGGAAAATGAAACAGTCAGCACTGTGAGATGCGAAAATACCGCAGACAGAGTACAAGGCTTCAGAAACGGCAAGTATGCGTTTACGGCTTTTGCCGAAACGATAGACGAACAGTTTGAGCTTGCTGAAAAATCCGCAGGCGGAACAACAGATCTACTTGTTGAGAACATCGGCAGAGTTAACTTTGGTACAGGGCTTGAGTGCCAGCACAAGGGCGTTCTCGGAGGAATAAGAATTAACGATCACAGACAGTATGGATTTGAAATGTTCACACTTTCACTTGATGAAAATCAGCTTGGCAGAATAGACTATAACCGTGGTTACAATGACGGTGTACCGGCATTTTATAAATTTGAATTTGAAATAAGTGAAATCGCTGATACATTTCTGGATACCGATGGCTTCGGAAAGGGTGTTGCGTTTATTAACGGATTCAATCTCGGCAGATTCTGGAATATAGGCCCTCAGAAAAAGCTGTATATTCCGGCTCCGCTTCTGAAAAAAGGTAAAAATGAAATAGTTATTTTTGAAACCGAAGGAAACAGCGCAGACAGCATAACTTTGTCCGATAATAACTGATTTATGTAAGCCTCTGCTTTTTTGCAGAGGCTTCAGTCTGTCGATAAACCTCTTGATTATATAAAAATGGGGTGTGCTTATTGCTTGCTTTGGGGCGTAGCCCCCGACAGGGTCTAGGGGCGGTAGCCCCACACTCAGCCCCGGCACGGACGCCGGGCGTGTATGCTCAAAGGCTCTATGCAAGGACGCATACAAGTGGTCGAACAAAGTCGGTGCAGGACGCACCGACAACAAACGACCACGATTGCACAGATGCAGAGCCAACTAAGCATACACAGCCCTTCACCACGGGGAAGGGGTTTGGGGTTTCGGCAAGGATGCCGAGATAGAACGCCCAAAGGCTTTGCAGGACGCAAAGCCCACAAAGCGTTCTTATAGGGATAGAGGACAAGCACTTTTTTGAAAAAACATACTTTTTCTACAAGCTGAAGCCTCTGCTTTTTTGCAGAGGCTGTTTTATCGGCTATTGACACATATGTTATAATAAGAATGTATATACCAATCTCTGAAAGGAAAAATTTTCATATGCAAGAATATGTAATGGGAAACGGTGCGATAGCACTGGGTGCGCTTGCGGCAGGTGTAAATCTTGTTGCAGGTTATCCGGGTACACCGTCCTCCGAAATACTCGAAACCATTTCGAAATACCGGCACGACGGCGTATATATCGAATGGTCCGTAAATGAAAAAGCCGCTATGGAAGTAGCGGCGGCTGCGGCATACAGCGGCGCAAGAGCAATGGTGACTATGAAACAGGTTGGACTCAACGTTGCCGCCGATCCGCTTATGTCACTCGCCTATGTAGGCGTAAAGGGCGGTATGGTGATAGTGTCGGCTGACGACCCCGGTCCTATATCTTCACAGACGGAGCAGGATACCAGAAGATTCGCTGATTTCTGCCGTATACCCGTGTTTGATCCGTCATCTCCCGAAGAAGCGTATAAGATGATAGGCGATGCGTTTGAGTATTCGGAAAAATACAATACTCCGGTTTTATTCAGACCTACGACCCGTGTCTGTCACGCCTACGCTTCGATTGATAACTGCGATAGCCCTTCACCTAAGAAATACGAGGGCTTTGTAAAAGATTCAAAAAAGTGGGTAATTTTTCCACGTATTTCTTTTGCAAATCACATTATGATAGAAAAGCGTAACGTTGAGATCGGTAAGGATTTTTCAACCTACAGCGCCAACAAAGCCGAAGGAGGCAATTCGGAAAAAGCGGTTGTCACATCGGGTATCAGCTACGCATACACAAAGGAATGCCTTAAGGATTATCCGGATGTAAAGCTGATAAAAATCGCTACGGCATATCCTTTCCCCGAAGATTTTGTGCTTTCATCTCTTGAGGGTGCGAAAGAAGTTCTCTGCATAGAGGAGCTTAGCCCCTTTATCGAGGAGCAGATTCTGAAGCTGGCAGGAAAGCACGGCTTACAGCTTAAAGTGTCGGGAAAGCTTGACGGAAAGGTTCAGGCAGGCGGTGAAAACAGCACAGATAAGATTGCCGCTATACTCGGTGACTTTTTAGGAAAAGATTTCACGGCGGAGGGCTACGATCTGTCGGACGCTCCTGCGCTTCCCGTTCGTCCTCCTGTGCTTTGTGCAGGTTGTCCCCACCGTGCGTCATTCTATGCGGTAAAGCAGGCTATGAAAGGCAGAAAGGCATATTTCTGCGGCGATATAGGCTGTTATACTCTCGGAAACGCAATGCCTCTTGATATGGTTGATACCTGTCTTTGTATGGGTGCGGGCATCACTATGGCACAGGGCTTTAACCATACGGACAGTGACGGCGTATGCTTCGGCTTTGTCGGTGATTCCACGTTCTTTGCATCGGGCATCACGGGCGTTGTAAATGCGGTACATAATAACGCAGATATGATTCTCTGCGTTCTTGATAATTCCACAACGGCAATGACAGGTCATCAGTCGCACCCGGGTCTTGACAACAACCTTATGGGACAGATAGTTGATAAGATAAATATTGCAAAGGTGCTTGAGGGTATCGGTGTTAAAAAGATAATCACGGTAGACCCGCTTGACCTTGACGCATCTGTGAAGGCTGTCTGCGAATGTGCGGATATGCCCGGTGTGAAGGCTGTGATATTCAAATCACCCTGTATAGCAATATCTAAGCCTACGGCAAAATGCAGAATATCCGACAAGTGCATACAGTGTAAGAAATGTATCCGTGAGATTGGCTGTCCTGCTCTTATTGTCGCAGACGGTAAGGTGACAATCGACAACAATCTCTGCACAGGATGCAAACTTTGCGCTCAGATCTGCCCTGTAAACGCTATAGGAGGTGGAGCCGATGAATAAAAACATACTTATCTGCGGTGTCGGCGGACAGGGAACCGTGCTTGCGTCAAAGATCATAGCGGCATCAGCTATGATTGAAGGCAGTGCAGTGCATTCTGCCGAAACCATAGGAATGGCACAGCGTGGCGGTTCGGTAACGAGCCATGTAAGAATAGGCGAGGCATATTCTCCTCTGATTCCTTACGGTACAGCCGATATGATACTTGCCTTTGAGCCTGCTGAGGCTGTTCGTAATCTGATATATCTCAAAAAGGGCGGTATCGTTATTGTGAACAGCGTTCCGGTAAAGCCCGTTACAGAATCGCTTGCCGATACAGGCTATGACGGAACCGCAATGCTCGAATATCTTAAAAGCAAATGCGGCTGCGTTGTTATAGACGCAAAGAAGATATGCGAACCGTTCGGCTCGTCACGATATTTCAATATTGCGATACTCGGAGTAGCTGTCGGCACAGGCAGGCTCGGCATATCAAAGGAAACCATACTGAAAGAAATAGAAAAACGTGTACCTTCAAAATTTGTCGAAACGAATAAAGCGGCATTTTTTGCAGGATACGGGGAGGGCGAAAAATATGAAACTGAATGAGAAACAGCTGGCGATGGTTGACGCTCAGATAAAAAGACTTATCAAAACGGACAGCTATTACGGAAAGATGTACAGAGATGCCGGAATTGACGGTGTTTCAAGCCAGGAGGACTTTGAAAAGCTCCCCTTTTCGAGCAAGGCGGATCTGAGATATGCTTATCCGCTCGGAATACAGGCAGTACCCGATGAAGAAGTGGTGCGTATCCATTCTTCCTCAGGCACAACGGGTAAGCCTGTAATTATCCCTTATACAGCCAAGGACGTTGATGACTGGTCACTGATGATAGCACGTTGCTATGAAATGGCAGGAATCACCAACAAGGACCGCATACAGATTACAGCAGGATACGGCCTGTGGACAGCAGGAATCGGATTTCAGGCAGGCTGTGAAAAGCTGGGCGCTATGGCTATCCCGATGGGACCGGGCAACACTGATAAACAGCTTCAGATGATGGTAGACCTTAAATCAACGGTTCTTACAGCAACATCTTCTTATGCTTTACTTCTTTCTGAGGAAATAAACAAACGCAATATGCGTGATAAGATTTATCTTAAGAAGGGTATTTTCGGCTCTGAGCGTTGGAGCGATAAGATGCGTAACTACATAAAAACTGAGCTTGGCGTTGAAATATACGATATTTACGGTCTTACCGAAATATACGGACCCGGTATAGGTATCAGCTGTGCTGAAGATGACGGTATGCACTACTGGGACGATTATGTTTATATTGAGATAATCGACCCGAAAACAGAAAAGCCCGTTCCCGACGGGGTAGAGGGCGAGGTAGTAATTACAACTCTTGTAAAGGAAGGCGCACCGCTCCTGCGTTTCAGAACGCACGATATATCACGCATTATTCCCGAGCCTTGCAAGTGTGGAAGTCATTATCCCAGACTTGACACGGTAAAGGGACGCAGTGACGATATGTTCAAGGTACACGGCGTAAATATGTTCCCGAGCCAGGTTGAAGAAATACTCGGAATGGTAGACGGCGTTTCAAGTGAGTACAATATCAATATCGCACACGATGAAAGCATAAACCGTGACGTTATCCTTGTAACTGTCGAGGCAGAGGGCAGAGTCAGCTTCGACAAGACAGGTGATACTATAAGAGAGCTGTTCAAGTCAAAGCTCAGCGTTACACCGAAGATAACCGTTGTTCCTGTCGGAACGCTTCCGAGAACAGAGAAGAAGGCAAAGAGAGTTATCGACCACAGAGAATAATAGGATATATACAGCAAAACCTCCCGCTTTTCGACGGGAGGTTTTTTTGCTACATCTTTATTATTCCGAAAGCGTTTGCGACCGAGCTTATAAGAATTATCGCCGCAAATACTGGACACAGATATTTTATCATGAAATTGAATATCTTCTTTCGCTTGAAAGTGCCGTTTTCCGCAGTCATTTCTTCTTCGATATTCTTTACGCCCACAACTCTCGAAACAAGCAGGCAGGTTGCGATAGCCGCTATCGGCATCATTACCGAGTTTGTAAGGAAGTCAAAGAAATCGAGCATCTGCATTCCGAGTATCTGTGCAAAGCCGAGCGGTCCGTAGCCAAGACAGGACAGTGTTCCGAGTGCTATCATAATAACGGTGACTATTACGGTTGATTTCTTTCTTCCCCAGCCGAGCTGATCCTGAAAGGTCGAAACCGCACTTTCTGTAAGTGCGATTGAGCTTGTCAGTGCCGCACATAAAACGAGGAAGAAGAAAAGTATTCCGACAAATGTTCCTGCCGAAAGCCCTGAAAAGACCTTAGGAAGCGTAATGAACATCAGCGATGGTCCTGCCTGCAGTGTATCGGGATCGCCGCCTGAGAACGCAAATACGGCAGGTATTATCATAAGACCTGCCATAATCGCAATGCCCGTGTCGAATATTTCAACGTTGGTGGTAGACTTTTCTATTGAAACGTCCTTTTTCATATATGAGCCGAATGTTATCAGTATGCCCATTGCTATTGACAGCGAGTAGAACATCTGACCCATAGCGGATACTACCGTCATCCACGAGAAGTTAGAGAAGTTCGGTATCAGGAAATATTTCACACCCTCAAGTGCGCCGGGCATAGTAACGGAATATGCGGTTATCATTATCGAAAGGATAACAAGCACAGGCATCATAAACTTCGATACACGTTCAATGCCGTTTCGAACCCCGCCGAAAATTACCGCAACCGTAAGCGCCGTGAAGATAAGGAAACATATCTCGGCACTGCCGCCGCTTGAAATAAAGCCTGTAAAATATCCGTCGGAGGCAAGCTGTTTGCCGTTTCCGATTATATATTCATAAAGATATTTTATGACCCATCCGCCGATAACAGAGTAGTATGGCACTATCAGAATCGGTATTACTGCGTTTATCCAGCCGCCGAGCGTCAGCCACTTTGATTTTCCGAATGAACGGTATGCGCCGACAGGACTTTTCTGCGTCATTCTGCCTATTGCGGTTTCGGCGGTTATCATCGTATAGCCGAATGTCAGCGCAAGGATGATATATATCAGAAGGAAAATTCCTCCGCCGTATTTTGCCGCAAGATACGGAAACCTCCAGATATTGCCCAGTCCTACCGACGCTCCTGCGGCGGCAAGAACAAATCCGAGCTTTCCCGAAAAGGAACTGCGTTTATGCTTTTGTTTTTCCATTTTTACTCCTCGATAATGTGTATATTTCCTCTTTTAATTGCAGATATAATTTTGCCGTAAGAACGACTGAATCTGAAATATGAGGTCAAACGAAAGTGCCGGAGATATGATTTTCAAAAGAGCGTTTAGTGTTTAGTATGGTATGTAATGTGACTCGGTAAAAGCAAGAAGTACAGATAAATTTGAAAGTCAGAATATTTTTCGTTATAAAATGAAAGGTATCCCCACAGCACGACATTAAATTATATTATACTACTTTTTTTATCTGTTGTACAGCGTTTTTACGGCAGAGATGGTAATTAAAGCAAATTATATGAACTTTTCCTGTCACTGTAAATAATCAAAATGCCCCCGCCGATAAAGCAGGAGCGTTTTGTTTTATTTCAGCAATTTACTTGTTGTTCTTGCGAACCGTTATAGCCATAGCCGCAAGACCGCCTACTGCCGCCGCACCGAGTGCCGCAAGCTCGAAAGCGGGAACACCTGTGTTTACGTTGCCTGTACTGCTTGTGCTGTCACCGGGTGTTACCTGTGAAACCGTGTCGGGTATAGCTGTGCTGTCGTTTGTGCTTTCGTCAACAGAGGTCGAGCCGCCGGGAGTGATGATTTCCTCCGCACCGCTTACAACTCCGTCAACAATCTCCTCTGCGCCGTTTAACACACCGTCAATGATGTTATCGCCGTCTGCCGCAGACGCAGATAAACCGCATAAGCTCATAGCGGCTATGGAAGCTAATATAGCTGCTGTCTTTTTCATACCGTTTTTCCTTTCGTTTATTCTGTTCATTAGGATTTCAGTATCCGTTTTGCTGTTCGGCATATTTATAATCAATATGCTGTGCGTTATTATTATGAGCGTATGAAAAAACGATATTCTGTAAAAACGCAGAAATGCGATGGTATAAATTACAAAAACGGCAGTATTGCAACCGCCGTTTTTGATGATGTATAAATTTTTAAATTATTCGAACATACTTCCGAACTGCTTTACAAACGCATCTGCTACAACAGTTCCGCCTTCTCCGTTCGGATGACCGCCGTAAACAGCCTTTCCGGGTTCGTCTTCGGTTGACAGCAGAGCGGAGAAGTCAAAGAACTTTGCTCCGTATTTTTCGGCAATAGCCGGTATTTTTTCGTTGAGAGCCGTTCTGACAGCTTCATTCTTTTCCTTGAAGTCCTGAGGCGGAGCGTTGAACAGGATTACATCACAGCCCTTTTCTGTGAGATATGAAACTATCGTGTCAAGGTAGCCCTCGATCTCTTCCGCAGTGCTTTTCTTTCCCCCGTATTTTCCGGATAAAATATCGTTTGTTCCGAAAGCCACAATTACCGTGTCATATTCCGATACTCTTGAAAGCCAGCTTTCGTTTGCCGCAGCGTCACTCGCTCTTGACCAGCCAAGACCGCAGTTGAACAGCGAAACATCCTTGCCAAGATTGTTTGATATTTTTGCTGCCCAGAATTCATATTTCATAAACTCTGTCTGACAGCCCTGCGTTATACTGTCGCCGATAGCGGCTAAAGTGTGCTTTACGTTTCTCTTTGCGCCTATAAGCTGAGGGAGCGGAATTTCATCGCAGTAATTGAACTGCGTGCCGTCCGATGAGCTTGTAGTCGAGGTAAGAGTCGACATTTTCGTGCAGGGTATTCCCTTGCCGGAAACCGTCCATTCCCACACAAGATAGTGTCCTTCGGGAATATTGATGGTTACCGTGTCGCTGGTGTAACTCTCATCGGGCTTAACATCCTTTTTGGTTTCGCCTCCGAATGTAACGGGAGTGCGGTTGGTTATTTCATCTTCAACGCCTGTTCCGCCGTCTGCAACTGTAGCGTTTGATACAGTGTAGCTGTCTCCGCTTTTACCGACAAAGGCAACCTCGCCTTTCATATAAGTAGAGTCTACCGTGTTTGTAAAGAAGAATTTATATTCAAGTTCGCCGTATTCCTCGACAGGAAGATATGCTCTGTATGTGATGTTTTCCGCTTGCTTGATATAGTAATTGTTACCTGTCGATATTACCGTGTTGGAAACGTAGGTCGTATAATCTGTTACCGGCTTGGCAGTCTGCGATGAATCGGCTTCGCTTTCGGAGGAAATGTCGCTGTTTTCCTGCGACTGTGACACGCTTTGCGAATCGGCAGCGGATGAGCTTTCGCCCGTCTGAGATGTGCAGGCGGTGGCGGTAAACACCGAAACCGTAAGCACAAAAGCTAAAAAACTTCTGATTTTCTTCATAGAGTACCCTTTCACACAATAAATATTAATGATATTTATAATTAAAGCGGCGACTGCTCTTTACATTCGCCGCTTTGATGATAAATTTCAGCCTTTTCCTAAAGCCTTTTTAGCGCTGTTCCAGCTATTATCGTCAATGATATAGTCATCGCCGCTCTTGTCACCGTAAGGAATATAGAAATCGGTCACGCTTGACTTGTTCTGCGACAGCGTATAGACTATTGCCTTGACCTTTGCGTCATAATCGCTCTGCTCGATATTCGTGTTGGTGAAATTGATGATAAAGTTAATATATTCGTCGAGCGTTTTACTGCTTGTGCCGATGAAATTCTGATCGATAAACGATGAAATGACCGTTGCGTTCAGCTTGCAGGGATAAAGCTCGTCCTTTACTCCGTAATCGGGCAGTGTAAGGTAAGCGTACATCTGCTCGGCGGTGAAAATCTGCGTACCCTTCTTTATAATAGTCACGGTGTTATCCTTTTTATTCTCGTACTTTATCTCGCTCGGTACGGTCAGAGTTGTGTTTCCTACCATATCGAACAGCTCTGTAAGCGTGGATTTTGTGAAGCGGATATATTTGTTTATGCTAAGACCGGTCTTTGACGAGAGCAGTTTTGCAACCTCTGCTTCTCCCGACTGCTCACATATCTGCTTTATGGTATTTCCGCCGTCAATTACGGCATTCGGAAGATACGGCATAAGAACGAATGTGTTGTTCTTGGCTATGTATGTAATTGTCATATATTTATCGGGCGTCTTGTCATTATCGGCGGAAAGCGTCACGAGAACAGAAAAATCGTAGGTTGAATCCGGAGTGAAAATAGCCGTCTGATTCTGCGAAACGTTTACTGTTGCGTCCTTATCCTGCGAGTCATAGAATGATTTGAGCAATATGGATGAAACCAATATCAGAAGTAGACCAGTTACCACAAATGTGATAACGTAGATATACCAGTTGCTTCTTCTTCTTTTATTCAAATTTATCAACCTCCGAAGGCTTGAAATTTACTCAGAAAAATAGTATAATACTATAATAGCATAAAAAGAGAAAAAAAACAAGGCTTATTTTACAACGGATTTTGTTGTCGCAGGTATGATATTCTTGCTGTTTTTCCCGATATTACGATAATAATTATATAAAGAGGTTTTGTAATGAACAGATTTCTGAAACGTGCGTGGGCGGAGATTGACCTTGACGCACTTGAGCATAATTATAACGAGATAAAAAAACTCGCAAAGGGCAAGGATATACTTGCCGTTGTTAAAGCCAACGCTTACGGTCACGATGACAAGGCGGTCTGCCTTAAATTGCAGGAGCTTGGCGTGAAGTATTACGGTGTTTCTAATCTTTGGGAGGGTGAAAAGCTCCGCTGTCACGGAATCACCGGTACTATCCTCACATTCGGATATACCGATGAGGATTATTTCGATGAGCTTCTCGAATACGGGATAACACAGACGGCAGGAAGCGTTCAGTATGCAAAGCAGCTCAGCGATTACGCTGTAAGCAAAGGAGTAAAGCTCCCTGTGCATATCAAGGTGAATACCGGTATGACCCGTGTAGGAATTGATTCACAGCAGGAAATGCTTGATATTCTTGCTATGCCCGGACTTGACTGCAAGGCCGCATATACTCACTTTGCGGCGGCTGACAGTCTTGACCCGTCAGATGTGGAGTATACCGACAGACAGCAGGAAAAGCTGATGAAGATAGCAAAAGACAAGGGGCTTCTTATCCATTCGCAGAACAGCGGCGGAATAATCTATCACGGCGATTTCGGCGGAGATATAGTCCGTGCCGGTGTTATACTGTACGGTCATTACCCTAACTATCCGCTTGAAGTGCCGTTTGATATGAAAAGTGTGATGACGGTAAAATCGGTCGTTTCTCAGCTTAAAACAATTCCCGCAGGTACGCAGATAAGCTACGGCAGAACATATACCGCCGAAAAGGAAATGACGGTCGCCGTTATACCGATAGGATACGCTGACGGATATTTCCGTGATTTCAGTTCCAAGGGAAAAATGCTGATAAACGGCGTGCTGTGCAACGTAGTCGGCAGGGTCTGCATGGATCAGACTATAGTTGATGTAAGCAATGTGCCGGATATTAAAACAGGCGATATAGTTTATGTTTATTCCGATAAATGCAGGGAAACAAGCGTAGATTACAATGCGTCGCTTATTGATACCATAGGATATGAGCTTACCTGTGCGGTTGCTCTGCGTATTCCGAGAGTTATCATCGAAAACGGCAGAATAAAGGAAGTAGTCCGTTACGGGCTTATATAACTGCCGTAAAAGTTAAAAACGATAAAGCCGTGAGTTATAAGAAGATACTCACGGTTTTCAACTTGTAGAAAAAGTCTGTTTTTTCAAAAAAGTGCTTGTTCTCAACCCCTATCCCCAAACCCCTTCCCCGTGGTGAAGGGCTGTGTATGCTTTGTTGGCTCTGCATCGTGCAGAGCCTTTGGGCATACACACCCGGCATCCGTGCCGGGGCTGAGTGTGGGGCTGCCGCCCTCACCCCGCTTGGGGCTACGCCCCAAACCCCATTTTCAAAAATATATAGGTTTTTCGACAGACTGCAAGCCGTGAGTTACAAGAAGATACTCACGGCTTTTTTGTATAATTTAGTTGCTAATAAAAACAATTTCTTTACATTATTTAATCTCTCTTGACATATATTTCAATTCACGGTATAATATGAATATACATTTACTGTAATTGTGTCAAATATTCGTCTTGGTTCTCTATGCTTGTATAATGCTCCGGCTATATTTAACCCATATCAACAGATACGCCGTTATGTTATGCAGGAGGTAAATTAAATGAATTTGTTAAAGAAATGCAATTTTATATTATTAGCTCTTTTTATATGGCTTTTAACAGTTTTATACAATGGTATATTCGTTAATTATTTGTCTGATTTAATTCTTCCTATTTCCAATCCGTCTTGGTTGGGGTTTGTTGCTCATATATTGATACAATTATTAATTATATGCACATCAACAATAATCACGATAAAGTACCTTGACCTTAATGTAAAACAGCTGTTGTTTTCAATTGCAATTATGTATCTGCTATTTGCAGTTTATTCTCCTCCGGCATTATATATGTTTGTATTTACGGGTGAATGGAATGGTTTCTGGCAACAATCTCATCCTGCCATGCCATCTTGGAAAGCGTCAATTTTCATAACTGTGCAATACGGTATCGTTATGCTGATAACGACGCTGATTGCTTGCAGAAAGAAGTGTGCAAGTGATCAAAAATGAAGATTTATTTTCAATATTCGCCGTTATGACGGATATAGTTTTCGGCAAAGATTACAGAAAGGAAAGAATAACAATATGAAAAAACATCCGTTGCTTTTTAATTACATATTATTCATAAAGAAGGCGTATATTTTCATCTCTATTACAATACTTTCGCTGTTCATTTTAACAGGTTGTAACCTAAGGATAAATGCACGAGAAGAGGCAGAGGACATTGTTGCCACTGTAATCGAGTATATCAATAAAAGGGATTCTGAAGGACTAATCGCATTGTTCTGTGAAGAGGTTAAAGAAAACTATGAATTAACTGCTGATGTTGATATACTGTTTAATATGTTTGACGGCGAAATAACATCTTATGAAGTTTCTGCCGTAGCATCAGGCGAAAAATCAGAACTTTTCGGAAAAAGTTCTTATAACATAAGAGCAATTGTCGAAGCATACGTTGATGACAAGGAATACAGAATAGAAGTCAGCAAAACGATATACAACGATCGAAAACCGCAACGTGTTGGTATTACTACTGTTATGGCAATGGATAAAAATGTAAAGGAAATGTTCTTTGTCGGCGAAGTTAATGTATTTACTTACGGACGAAGATAAAATATACAGTATACGATACTATTCGTATTTAATAAATAAGGAAAAATGAAGCTCAATATCTGATTTTTGATATGGAGGAAAATACGTTATGGATAGCTTGGTAAAAATAATGGGTTCTTTTTTTGCGTTAAGCTTAATTATGATTTTGTCATCTTGTATTGTAAATGAACATGTTGATGAAGGCGACATTAAAGAAAATGCAGTCCGAATGATGGAATGTATTGTCAATAAAGATTCTGAAAAATTGTTCGATTTTTATAACAAAGATATGAAGGATAATTATCAAGATAGCTCTTTGGACGAAATAAGACAGCTTTTTGAATATATCGATGGTGCGATTACTTCATATAACTATGAAGGTAAAGGAGGAGGTCAAGAAGCTAAAAACGACGGTATAATTTACTATTACAGTTGCCATCCTGAATTTGATTTCACCACCGAAACCGGGCAAGAATATACTATTTCGTTTTCGTATTTGTATATATGGAATGAACATCCTGAGTATGAGGGGATCAATATGATCCAAATATGCAAAGACGGAAATTGGGGCGAAAAACTGATAATTGGCAGAAATTATTACAAAAAATAAAGACACTTATTGTGGAACAGATAATATTTCCAACCCACACGAAACTATCGGCTATTACCTTTTGTCAGGGAGGTGAGATAATATGTTTATTCGTAAAATGATTTCAGCTATCACACCAATTTTTGTATGGTTTGTAATCAATGTCTATGTCTTGATTTTCTCAAAGTTTTTAAGTCCATTGAGTGGTTTGATAGTAGATAAATTGCCTTCAAGTCTTCCGTTGGTGTTAGCAATAACGCTTTTAATAAATGCTTTTGCTCAGGTAGCGATTGTAAGCCTGACGACAATAGTAGCAATCAGAAAATTCAGTTATAAAATCAAGTGCTTAACATTTTCAATACCAATTATGTATCTGCTTTTTTTACTATATAATCAGCCTTTCGTTTATATCTTTGTAAATACAAATGAAAAGAGTGTATTTCTTGACTACACTCCGGCGATGCCATTCTGGTTAGCTTCCATTTTCATAACTGTGCAATACGGTATCGTTATGCTGATAACAACGCTGATTGCTTGCAGAAAGAAGTGAGCAAGTGATCAAAAATGAAGATTTATTTTCAATATTCGCCGTTATGACGGATATAGTTTTCGGCAAAGATTGACAGAAAGGAAAGGATAACAATATGAAAAAACACCCGTTGCTTTCTAATTTAATTTTAACGATGGCAATTCAGATAGGCGTATATCTTATCGAAATATTTGAAGTTCAAATAATTGAGCCTATGCTTCAAGCGATGGGAGTCAGAAGTGAAGGAATATTGCCGCCTACGGCAGTAGTAAGGCTCATTGTTTTCAGTGCAGTCTTGATAGCGGCGGCAATTTCGGCAGGCGTTATTCGCTCAAAGGTTTATTTTTGGATACCGTCATTCATTTTGATATTTATTGGGTTTGCAATTTATTATCCTGATAATCTTGCAAGAATCAAGAAAGACAACATAATCAATTTGCCATGGATAGCGGAACATTTTGGTTATGGTAGTATAATGTATTCTGCTATCTGTATAGCTGTAGCTAAGTTCCTTTGTGAGCTTCTTCCGTATACGATTACCCGTATACTATTACTTCGGAAAGACCGCAAACAAGGCGAACGCACTCACTGACGAAAGAAACAAATACAAATACGCTGACATCACAACCGGACAAATTAGCAATTATCTTATTATTTGTCAGCATAGATTGACGGAAAGGAAAGTGTAAAAATATGAAAAAACACCCGTTGCTTTCTAATCTAATTTTAACAATGGCGATTCAGATAGGTGTGTATCTGATTATAATATTTGAACTGCAAATAATTGAACCTATCCTTCAAGCATTGGGAGTCAGAAGTGAAGGGATAATGGCACCAACGGAAGTGGTAAGGGTCTTTGTTATCAGAGTAATTTTAATAAGGGCGGCAATTTTGGCAGGCATTATTCGCTCAAAGGTTTATTTCTGGATACCATCTTTTCTGTTGATATTTGTTGGCTTTGCGATTTATTATCCCGATATTCTTCCAAGAGTCGAAAAAAACAGCATAGTGAATTTGCCTTTGATTGCAGAACATTTAGGTTATGGTACTATAATGTATTCTGCTATCTGTACAGCTGTATTTTCGTTCCTTTATCAGCTTATTCCTTATACGATTACCCGTATAATATTACTTCGGAAAGACCGCAAACAAGGCGAAAGCACTCACTGACGAAATAAAACAAATACAAATGTGCTGACATCACGTCGGGCAAACCAGCGGCTGATACTTTCGGGTCATCAGCCGCATTTTTTTGCATAAAAAAAGAAGCCACAAAAAGTGACTTCTTTTGGCGCAGAAAGAGGGATTTGAAATTTAAAAACTCATAGCAAATCGTTGATAGCTTTATTAACTTTGTCAGCTACACGGCGGTGTTCTTCGTTGAATGTATGTTGATAAATTGTTTTAAGCATATACGGTGTGCTGTGACCAAGTCTTTCCATTGCATATTTATCTGAAATGCCTAACTGCAACATAAGACTTGCGTTAGCGTGTCTGAGGGAATGCATTGTAAAGCGTCGCATACCGTACTTTTCCTGCAACTTGAAAAATCTATCTAAAATCATATTAGGCGTAAGATTGTTTACGATATAATCGCCCTTATGTTCGATAGAATCAAGTCTTTTTATCAAATAGTCGGGTACAGCAAGCTCTCTCGTGCTTGTAAAACTTTTATTTGTGCTTTTTTCGATTAATTTGTTATTTTCGTTTGGCACAATTGCACCCTTAACGTAAATACGGCAATTACGATAATTGCTCCACTTCAGAGCTTGAATTTCTGATTGTCGCAAGCCGAGTAATAATGCAAACAGTACAGGTATTTCAATATCTTCGCCATAAACAGATGATATAATCGTGTGCATCTCATCAGGTGTAGGTACTATATAATTAACCGGTTCTTTCGGTTTAAGACGTATTGATGATGTGTCTATTTCGATTCGATTTTGCTTGAAAACAGCTGTAATTAAACCGAATTGATTGTTTATCGTTTTGGATGCGTATTTGATTGCATTGTGATTAGCCCACTTTTGCAACACTAATTCATTGATTTCTGACATTGTAAGATCGTTAATATAATCGTAAGCGTTTCGCTGAAGTATACGGTATCCTCTAATAGTTGATGGCGACAGAATGTTTTCTTTACTCTTTATGTATTGTTCTAAAGCAGTTTCGAAAGTCACGGTATTGTTAGCATCTTCGCTTTCGAGGATAAGCACAAGTTTGTCAAGTAATTGTTTTTTCGTCATATTTTATCTCCATTTCCAATTAATTCGATTATTATAACACATTTGGGAATGTAAGTCCAATATTCCAAAGCACAGTTCGTCTGTGCTTTTTATTTTTTTTAAAAGGAGGTGAGCTGATGCCGGCAAAGATAATTGATTTTACAGCACCGCACAAACGTAAAACAGAAAGTGAGATTGAAATATCAAAAGTTGAGAAGATGGCTCTTGACAAGAAGATGAGCTACGGACAGTATGTAGCTATGATTGAAGAAGAAAAGAAGAAGGGATACACGCAACAGTAATCATTTAACAGGTGCGACACCGTGTCGCACCTATATGAGAGCAAAAGCAACCTGCGGCAGTGCAACTCTGCCGGCTCTCAACGGTCGGAACACAAGTTAGTGTTATGATGGGAATGATTTGTGTTCCGAAGTGCATCGGGCGATGATAGCTACATCGAGGACGGAAAAGTAAGCCTGCCGTCCTTTCCCGGTGTTATTTTTAAAAGAGGCTTGATTTTTATGTGTTGCGATAGCAACAGAAAGAAGAGGTTTACTTATGAAAAAAATCATTACTGTAGCTAATCAGAAAGGCGGAGTCGGTAAAACTACAACCGTTGTTAATCTTGCGGCTAATCTCAAGCGTGGAGGATACAACGTCCTTTGCATCGACCTTGACGGACAGGGTAATCTGTCTGACTATCTCGGATATACAGGTGACGAAGGAACGCCGGTTATTACCGACTTGATCAAGGCTGAAATGTCTAAGAATATCACAGATGATATGATAAATGCCGCTATTCTGACAAGCACCGCTGACGGAATAGACTACATTCCGTCCGACATATCACTGTCTATGGCAGATATGTTTATGGCGTCTGCAATCGGCAGAGAAATGATACTTCGCAAATTGCTGTCGAAAGCAATTTTTGATAAGTATGACTACATAATAATCGACTGTTTACCATCGCTTGGAATCCTTGTTGTCAATGCACTTGTAGCCGCTAACGGTGTACTTATACCGGTGCAGACGCAGAAATTTGCACTGAACGGAATAATCCAGTTTGAAGAAATCATCGCAATGGCAAAGGAACTCAACCCGGCATTAACGGTTTACGGCGTTATAGAAACAATGTGCGATAACACGAATATGACAAAAGGTGTTGACGAAGCACTCAAGAGTAGATACGGCAATCTTGTTTTTGAGAGCCGTATATCAAAAAGTGTTATGGCAAGCAACAGCACAGCGGAGCAGAAAGCTATGACCATAAACACAAAACTCGGCGGACAGTACGCTGAGCTGACGAGAGAACTTATAGAAAGGTGCAAATAATATGGCATTTGATTTTACAAATATAAAGGCAAAAGGAAAGCTCAATGGTGGGCTTTCCTCATTTTCTTCTCTGCCAGCTGAGGATGATACGATTAAAATAACACCTATACCGATAGATATGATAGACCCTTATACAGAAAGTCTGCACCCGTTTAAATCATATACCGTTGATAAAATTGACGAACTTGCAGAGAGCATAAAGGTCAACGGCTTATTACAGCCGATTATCGTCAGCCGTAAATCTGACGGACGCTATATGATTATAGCCGGACACAACCGTTTCCGTGCGTGTCAGAAAAACAATATGGACACTATAGACGCAGTTGTCAGAAATGAACTTACGGCTACACAGCAAAAGTTGATGATGGTTGATACAAACCTTGAACAAAGGCATAAGCTGACCGCCAAAGAACGTGCGTTAGCGTATAAAATAAAGCAGGATTGCTTGAAAGAACTCGGAGCAACAAACCCTACAGCAGTAATTGCAAAGGAGAACGGCGAAAGCCGTAAATCAGTACAGAGATACATTGCAATCAGCAGGCTAACACCGGAACTGCTCGATATGGTTGACACAGACAGAATTAAATTATCTGTCGGCGTTACGGTATCAGCTGTAGATACAGAAACTCAGAATAGCTTATCGGAGTATCTCATCAGCGAGGGCGAAAAGGCAACCGTAGATGAAAAACAGGCTAAAGAAATACAGCTTGAAGCAACAGTTAAACCGTTATCGGTTGATGATATTGCAGAAATCCTTGAAAAAAAGCCACAGAAAGAAAAAAAGCAAAGCGATATAATCAAAATCCATTACGCTGACATAGCAGACAGTGTTATGGGACTTCCGAAAGAAGAAATCGAGCCGCTTGTGCGTTGGCTCTTGACCAATAATCAATCTCAGATTGCCGATTACTGCAATGATAAAGGTTTTGTTTCCGTTGTCGAAACAACAGCTGATAGCGATGCAGAGAGTATTGACGGCATTCTGATGGATGATGAGGATGAATTCAGAATATGATGAAAGGAGCAGATATAAATGAAAAACTATAAAGATTACAATAAGACCTATATAGGAAGCAGTGAAAGAGCATATTTAACGCTCAAAACAATCACTGGCACAACAGAAAAACTTTGCTTTGGAGAAGATGGCAGTTACAGTGCCTATGTAGTTGATGAGGATACCCTTATCCCAAAACACTATCACAAGGAATTTGAGTTTACCGACAGCCTTGAAATATACAACAACTTCGGTGAACTCGAATGGTCCGCAAAAGCAAAGCAAATATCCGTGTACACGGCGGGTAACTTTGGCTGCTTGATTAAACTTCAAGGAGCCGAAAATTATAAGTTTGATTTGAACTGCAGAAGTGATAAAGCTGACAGCTTGACTTGGAACGAATTTCAGAATGACGAGAACGATGAGGAACCGGAACTGTAAAAGGAGAAAAATATGACCGATAAGATAAGAATATTTGTCGATATGGATGGTACTCTTGCAAGGTTTCACGATGAACAGCTGTATCTTGAAAGGATGTTTGAGAAAGGCTTCTTTGCAGGGCTGAAACCGTTTGACAATGCTGTCGAGGCAATAAAGCACATCATAGATAATCATCCAAATGTCGATGTGTATGTGCTGTCGACGGCTATCACAACACCTTATTGCATCACGGAAAAAAACGCATGGCTTGATAAGTATCTGCCTAACGTAGACAAAGAACACAGAATACTCATGGAAAGCTCCGCCGGCTTTAAGTCACTTTGTGTGCCGGGCAATTATATGTACAAAGACGATAACGGCAAATATCATATCAAAATATCTGAAAATGATATTTTGATAGACGATTATAACAAAAACCTTGAAGGATGGGAAAGAGATGGCGGTACGGCAATTAAAGCCAAAAACAATATTAATCACAGAGGTTTGTATGGTGCCTTGTGGAATGGTGAATTGATAGATGTAACAGATACCGCTGATAGTATAGTGGAACGTCTGACCGAGATTATCGTGAGCCGGGAAAAAGGCATTGAAGAAAACCACTACAATGAAGATGATGAAGAATTAGAAATTGATTGAATAACCATTGTCAAAGAAAAAGGAGAAAAATATGACTGTAACAGAAAACAAAATAAACCATATTGTCGCTATCACGAATGGTAGCGACATTTATTTTCCCAAAAAACTTATGGCAAGACGTGATTTAGCCGATGATACAAAACTGCTTTTTGCGGTGGCTATGACCGACCATTGCAATATGACGGTATCGGAATTCTCGGATTTTCTCATAAATCACGTTAGTGAGCAGGCTAAAACAAAGAGGGCTAAGAGAGAGCTTAAAAGACTTGCGGGACAGCTCAATGAAATACTCGGTTAAAAACGGAGGACGGACAAATGAACGAAAAGCTGAACACGGTATTTGATATTATCAATGCCACAAATACCGTCAGTGCGAATCGCTACCTGTCACACGCTCTTGGTGCGGAGGTAGCTATTATATACAATGCTCTGCTTGCAAAGTATGCATACTACAACAAGCACGATATGATACCGGATGACTGGTTTTATTCGACCATTGATGACTTATGGCGAAGCACTGCATTGTCAGAAAAGACACAGAAAAGAGCCATAGCCATTCTTGTTAAAGAAGGACTTATCGAATGCAAACGTAAAGGAATGCCTGCAAAGCGTTCCTTTTTTATTTGCAACGCTTACGAAAAAATAGTTGCACTTATCGAAAAAGGAAAAGCAATTCTCGGTGAAACTACTGCGGAAACCGAAAAATCAAAGGCAATAGAAGGCGATTCTGCTGTTCAGCCAAAACGGCAGAACAAGAACAGCCGAAAGTCAGCAACAAGTTACGCCGTTTCGGCAGAACATACTTATAAAACAAAAGGAAATAATCAGAAGTTATATAAACATCAGCAAAAGACGGTTGCTGATGTTATGCAGACAGCTATGGACAAAGGCACTTACTATCACGGCGAATACAAGACACCGGGAGATGTATCTGAAGCTGTCAGCTGTATTGACGAGAACGGTATGCAGTATATCACAGATTGCTGTGAAAAGCATAGGAGCAAGATAAATAATCTTAAAGCATACATAACATCGCTTGTTTTTTCACTTGCCGAAAGCTGTAAAACAACAGTACGGACGCAGTTTGAAGAAAGCACCAACAGTAGTTTTGACGTGTACAAGCTCGACGAATGGGCATTGGAGCAATACGCCACAGGCATTTAAAGCCTGCAGAAAAAGAAAGTATTCTGTAGGCTGAAACACAAACTCAATCATCGTTTAAAGGAGAATATGCAATGCTGACATCAAAGCAGTATCACGACTTGCTGAAAGCCAAGCTCAGACGCTTCAGTAGGTCGCAGGAAGAATGGAAAAGGTTCCTTGAAACCTCATCCAGAATGTACAAATACGGTTTTAAGGAAAGCGTATCTATCTTTGCACAGAAGCCGAATGCCACAGCTTGCGCCGAGATAAAAACGTGGAAAAAGGCAACAAACCGCCGTGTTATCAGAACGAGCGAAGCAATCGGTCTTGTATATTCGACCGATAACGTCAATGTTACAAGTATACGCTATGTGTTTGACATAGCCAATACAGTCAAGGTAAACGAGCAGTCGAAAACACCGTATTTTTGGGAAATAGACAATACCAGTGAAGAACGTGTGTACAACGAACTGAAACAGGCATACGGTGTTACGGACGCAATCAATCTTGAAGAAGCAATCAAGGAAATTGTCAATGAACGCATAACATACTTGACAAAAGATGTACAAAGTAATATAATAAAATCAGTGGAGGGCTCGGCGGCGGAAGAACTTGACGAATTCGCTTTATCGGCGGTTTGCGAACGCTTCGCCAGAGAAAGTGCCACATACGCAATACTTCATCGTTGCGGTATCGAATATGACGCAGATTTCAGCGACATATTCAACTTTGACACTGTAAACGCTATAACCGCTGTCGGAGATATTATCAATCAGACAAGCGAAGAAGTATTACGCAGTATCGAAAAAACAATGAAAGCCATTCTGAAGGAGGAATACTATGAACGCATACGAGAAACAGCCCGAAACGATAACGAAAGTGATAGACGGCGTGGAAATAACATACAAATTCGACAGGGAAACGGAAACATATCTTCCGTTCTCGGATACGAAGGAGGAGAAGATCGACATCGGCAAGTACGGCAGGATGAGGCTGAAATTCCTCAGAGAGCAGAAACCGATACCGATGACGTTCAATCAGCTGATGATAAACGGAGAGCTGGAGCAGCATCTGCTGACAGTGAACGAGCAGTGTATCAGCAGAGTGTCGGAATTCGTGGAGAAGAACAGGGAGAAGTACGGAGCGACGGACGCATTGCAGAACAGCAATCCGCTCGAATGGACGAGAATCTGCAATTCGCTGAGAATGATGGCAGAGGAACAGGTACTCAGCGAGATAGTTTACGCATAACCGAACAAGAAACAGCAGTATCAAGCGAAAATGATACTGTTGTTTCTTTATCCGAAGAAAATGAGATTACCGAAACTCTTACAGGAGAAGAAATTCAGATTATTCTGCGTTATGACCGCTTTCTGAAACACAGCAAGTCGGAAATAGCAGGATTTTTTCTTTCTGACAGCAATGAAATTAATCGTGCCGAGTATCTGAAATCTGCTTACGATGAAGCCTATACCGAGATTATGGTAGGCGATCAGCGGTACGGTTATCATAACGATATACACGGACTCGAGCTATGGAAAGGTCCGAGTTATCTCAGTATGACGGCAAATATGCACATAAGTTGGGATTGTGCTGCAGACATAGTCAATGATATGATAAATTCGCACGAATACTTGTCAGCCGACGAACTTGACAAGCAGGCTGACTATGTGGATATAGAGCCGCAGAAAGAAGAAAATGGGGAGCAGCTAACATTCTTCGATATGGACTTACCTGCCGTATCAGAAGGTTATGTACTTCCGGTAGAAAATATCAAGTCTGAACATTTTGATAATCTGTTAAGGCTCGGAAGTATCAAAAACCGTAACAGCAGACAGACAATAATTGCATACTTCAAGAAGCCCGGTCATACTGCACAGGAACGTGCGGATTTTCTTAAATCGCAGTATCTTACACAATACCGCAATGAAGATATAAACGATACCGCTTACGGCATAAAGAGCCTTGATAATAAGTTATCGGCGTACTTTTCCGAAAGCGGTATTACTCTCAAAGCAGGTGACAGTGTATTCTCGATCGGTGGAAATGCAGAAAGCATATCCTGGACGGAAGCTACAGACAGAATACAGAAAATGCTTGATGAGGGCACTTACGCACCGCAGACTGTGATTGACGCATCAACAGAAATTGAAGCAAAACAGACAGCAAACAGTATGTGGGAGTTATGGCGGGGCCAGAACAAGGACAGTAATATCAGACTTGATATTGATGACAGCGATTTTACGCATACATCAGAAACAATAGGATGTATAGCGGAAAAACTGCTTCATGACCGTGAATGGCTTGAAAAAACAGCCAACGCTTTTATGCGTTATGCATATGAATGGCAAGCTGACCGCTCAGTACAGAGATTTAACGGTTATATGTACAACCCGATTACTGTATCAGCAGAACTATCTGACCTGCTGAAAGAAGAAATCAACTACACAGCACAGGAATATGTTCCGTTCCCGGCAACACCGTATGTAAATGCAGACCATATCGAGATGTATTTCAGAAAGTACGGACATATTGAAGGTGCAAAAGGTAAAATCAGAGAATATTTTACTTCTCACGTTGATACAAAGGCTCAGGTTACGTACCTGAAAAGCATATACGGAAACAGCGGCTGTATGTCCGGAGAGTTTGACTTCAACGCAATATCCGCCAAAGGCGCAGTGTTCCGAATATCTGTTGACGGCATAAAATCTGACGAGAAGCACGTTTCGTGGGAAGAATGTGCAAAAACGGTATTTAAGTCAATAAAGAACGACAGATATACAAAACCGTCGTTTGTAGCCGAAAAGACGGATGCGGAAAATGAGGTAAAGCAGGAGGAACCGGTCAAGTTAAAATCAATTGTAATCGACCTTACTCCAAAAGAAAGCAAAGAACCGCATACCGATTACACAGAATACATCGGCAGAGAATTTGAATATGAAAACAGAAAATACAAGATTGACAGTATAAATGAAGGCACTGTATCGGCACAGGATATGACGATGTTGGAAACAGCCCGTTATCCGATATTCAGAGTGCTTGATACTGAAACGGTTCTCGGAATAATCAGAGAACAGCCGTCAGAAAAAGAAAAGACGTTTTCAGATTATACTTATCACCGGACGATTATTCGGATCTCGGCGGAGAAAAGTCACGCTTCAGACATAACGTTGAAGCGATCAAAACACTTAAAACTATCGAAATCGAAAACAGAAATGCTACTCCCGATGAGCAAAAGATACTTGCAAAATATGTAGGCTGGGGCGGTCTGTCAGCCGCATTTAATGCTGATAACAAGTCCTGGGCTGATGAATATAATGAAGTATCGGAGCTTCTGACCTCTGAGGAATATGCAAATGCACGAGAAAGCACTATGACAGCGTTCTACACATCACCCGAAATAATCGGTGCAGTGTATGACGGACTTAGAAGTATAGGCTTTGACGGCGGAAATATCCTGGATCCATCAGCAGGCACAGGTAACTTTTTCGGTGCTATGCCTGCAGAAATGCGAAAAAACTCGAAGCTGTACGGTGTTGAGCTTGACAGCATATCTGCAAGAATTGCTCAACAGCTGTATCAGTCAGCGCATATAACAGAAGGTGCTTATGAAAAGCGGGTGTTGAATGATAATTTCTATGACGCCGCTATTTCAAATGTGCCTTTCGGACAGTTTAAGGTACACGATAAGCGATACGACAGCCTTAATCTGAACATACACGACTATTTCTTTGCAAAATCGCTTGACAAGGTAAGACCGGGCGGAGTTATCGCCTTTATCACAACAAGCGGTACGCTTGATAAGTCAAACAGCAAGTTTAGAAAGTATATGGCGGAACGTGCCGAGCTTCTCGGTGCAGTCAGACTGCCAAACACAGCATTCAAAGTCGTAGCCGGCACAGAAGTTACATCGGATATTATCTTTCTGCAGAAAAGGGATAAGATACAGTCGGTAAACAGTGAAAACTGCGAATGGCTTGACTTAGGCACAGATGACAACGGCATACCGATGAACAGCTACTTTGTAAATCATCCCGATATGATAATCGGTGAAATGAAACAAGGCATAGAGTACAGTATGTACGGTGACGCAACAGCAACAGCCTGTGTTGCACCCGAAGGGTACGACATCGTGTCGCACCTGTATGACGCAGTTACAAGAATAGATGGCGAATATCACCCGTATACTCCTCAGCAGGATGAAATCAAGTACGGAGAACTGAAAAAAGAAACAATTCCGGCTGATGAAAGTGTGGATAACTACACATATACGCTGTATAACGGTAACGTGTATTACCGTGAAAACAGCATAATGACAAAGGTCGATAAAGGTGCGGACAGAATAGCTGCATTGATTGACCTTAAAACAATTACAAGAAGTCTGCTTCAGCAACAGTTACTCGGCTATGAACAGTCGGATATTGATAATACACGCAAGGAACTGAACGAGCATTATGACGCTTTCGTAAAGAAATACGGCTATGTGAACAGCAAGGCAAACGAAACGGCATTCAGTGCAGACAGCTCATACTATCTGTTACGCTCGCTTGAAAAGTTTGATAAGACAGATAACACATACAACGGTAAGGCTGATATATTCATAAAGAATACCGTAAGACCTGTAAAGACGGTAGTCAGTGTGTCAACAGCCGTCGAAAGTATCGGCGTTTCTCTTTGCGAGAAAGGCTGTATTAATATTCCATATATGGCGAGCCTTTGCGGATTATCGGAAGAACAGACGATAAAGGATTGTATAGACGCAGGTGCAATATATAAAGTACCGCCGTTCCCACCTCGTCCGGATAAGACTGATATATACGTTACCGCCGATGAATATCTCAGCGGTAATATCCGTGACAAGCTGGCATTCGCAAGGACTGCCGCACTCACAAACAATGAGTACGAACACAACGTTGAAGCCCTTGAAAAGGTAATGCCGGCACCACTTACAGCGTCTGATATAGACATCCGTATCGGTGTAACCTGGCTTGATCCGGAATACTATGATAATTTCATCCGTGATACGTTTGACGCTTACGGAAACTGGAGAATGAAAATCAAGACATACTATTCTCCGGTAACCGGCGAATTCAACGTATCAAATAAAAGCTCTGAGCCGTCCAATGTCAAGGTTAACAACGAATTCGGCACAAGCCGAATGAACGCATTGCAGATATTCGAGCATACATTAAATCAGCGTACTGTCAAGGTTTATGACAGAGTTGTTGATGTTGACGGCAAAGTGAAATCTGTGCTTAATTCAAAGGAAACCGAAAAGGCACAGGAAAAGCAGGAGCTTATCAAGGAAGCGTTTGCAAACTGGATATACAGAGATCCGGAAAGAAGGCAGAATATAGTTGACAAGTATAACGAGCTTTTCAATTCGATAAGACCTCGAACATTTGACGGCAGTCACCTTGTACTGCACGGTGCAAGTGAAAAGTATAAGCTGTTTGCTCATCAGCGTAATGCTCTTGCAAGAACATTGTACGGCGGTAACACACTACTTGCGCACGTTGTCGGCGCAGGAAAAACCTTTGAAATGGTAGCGTCTGCAATGGAGAGCAAATATATCGGCGTATGCCACAAGTCACTTATATGTGTACCAAACCACATAGTCGGACAGATAGCAAGCGACTTTATGGAGCTTTATCCCGGTGCGAATATCCTTGTAGCAACCGAAAAGGATTTCGAAATGAAAAACCGCAAGCTGTTATGCTCAAAAATTGCTACAGGCGATTACGATGCGGTTATCATCGGACACTCACAGCTGCTTAAAATTCCGTTATCGTATGAACGTCGAAAACAATATATCAGAGAAGATATACGTCAGATTGAGAATGCTCTGCAGGATATGAACGAACGTTATCTTGACGATGGGCAGAGATACAGTGTAAAACAGCTTGAAAAGACAAAGAAAAACTACGAAGCCCGTCTTGAGAAGCTGACTGATAACGAAGTTGACGATGTAGTCACGTTTGAAGAACTCGGTGTAGATCGAATCTACATCGATGAAGCCCATATGTTCAAAAATTTGTATATGCCGACAAAGATGAGCAATGTTGCCGGAATACAGATGACGGAGGCGAAAAAATCATCGGACCTTTACTACAAATGTAAATATCTTGATGAGATAACAGGCGGTAAGGGTGTTGTATTTGCAACAGGCACTCCGGTATCAAACAGTATGACAGAGTTGTATACGATGATGAGATACTTGCAAGCAGGAACACTTCAACGGCTCGGATTACAGCATTTTGACGCATGGGCGGCGAATTACGCTGATATTACTAATACAATGGAGCTTGCACCGGAAGGAAACGCATACAGAATGCGTACAAGATTTGCAAGATTTCATAATCTCCCGGAGCTGATGACGATATTCAAAGAATGTGCGGATATAAAGACCGCCGATGACCTTGAACTGAACGTTCCGGAAGCTGTCTTTGAAAATATCGCCGCCGAGCCTTCAAATACGCAGAAAGAGCTGATGAAAGGTCTTTCAGAAAGAGCAACAAAAATACACGACAAACTTGTTGATCCAACCGTGGACAATATGCTTAAAGTAACTTCGGACGGCAGAAAGATAGGTCTTGATCAGCGACTTATGAATCCTTTATTGCCGGACGAGGATAATTCAAAAGTAAATCTCTGTGTTGACAAAGTTTACGATATATGGCAGAACACTGCAGAGGACAGACTGACGCAATTGATTTTCTGCGACTTCTCAACTCCGAAGAATGACGGCAGTTTTAATCTTTACGATGATGTACGTGACAAGCTGATAGCAAAGGGTGTTCCGAAAGAAGAAATAGCCTACATACACGATTACAATACCGATGCAAAAAAGCAAACGCTTTTTGCAAAGGTACGCAAAGGCGATGTGCGTGTGCTTCTCGGATCAACTGCAAAATGCGGTGCAGGTACTAATGTGCAGGACAAACTGATAGCATTACATCATCTTGATTGCCCGTGGCGTCCTGCCGACCTTGAACAACGAGAAGGACGAATAATAAGACAAGGCAATCAGAATGACAAGGTTTATGTTTACCGTTACGTCACGAAAGATACGTTTGACGCTTATCTCTATCAGATTATAGAGAACAAGCAGAAAGGTATATCACAGATTATGACCAGCAAGACACCGGTCAGAAACTGTGAGGATGTTGACGAAGCTGTTCTGAATTACAGTGAGGTCAAGGCACTTTGCACAGGTAATCCGCTTATTAAGGAGCGTATGGAGCTTGATATTGACATATCAAAGCTGAAACGCTTGCAGTCGGCTTACTTATCCGAAAAGTACAGCCTTGAGGATAAACTGCTAAAGATATATCCACAGCGTAAAGCCGACGCAGAAAAGTATATTGCTAACACTGCTATTGACGCAGAAAGCTATAAGCAATACAGCGAGGAATTCACGGAAATGACAATAAACGGAGTGACCTTTACAGATAAAAAGGAAGCCGCAAACGCATTGTTACACACAATACGGACCGTCGGCTCTACAGACTTGCCGAAGATAGGCATATATAAAGGTTATGATATGAAAGTGTCGTTCGACGGTGCTTATGGCGTTTATTATGTCACTATGGTAGGAAAAGCACGTTATACCTGGCAGGTCGGACAGGACCCGCTTGGAAACCTTACCCGAATGGAGAACACACTGAAATCAATCGGCAATGTTCACGAAAAAGCAATGCACGACCTTGAAGTAATCAACCGTGACATTGCAACTTCAAATGAATTTGTGCATACTCCGTGGGCAAGAGAAAAGGAACTTTCCGAAAAATCCGCAAGGCTCAGAGAGGTTGACAGACTTATAGCTGAAGCCGAAAAGAACGGTCAGCAGTATGAGCAGAACGTTGACAGCGAGGAAGAACAGGAAATGTAAAACAGAGAGGGTGCGACATCGTGTCGCACCTTTGCAAAAAAAGAAAAGAGGTTTACAAAATGGAAAGTAAGCGTATGGCAGGAGATTATACAATAATTCTATCGACTACTACGTTGACTGGCGAATGCGTTATAGGGGAAAACATAAATGCGAAACCCGGATTTGAGTATATGGTTGCAGACTATCGTTCAAATGAGTTGTTTGGCAATTACGAAAATATAATGTGTAGTGATAAATATGATGAAATATTACAGCTTTACGGTGAAAGAATTACAGATGCTGCAAAAGAATTTTGCCGCAACAGAGAAACCCTTGAAAAGAAATTCGGCGATATATTACCGATACAAAAATCGCTTTGTCAGCCGGTATCGTATGAGGATAATATACTCAACAAAATTGCTGTTATCTCACCGGAAAAACTAAAACGTGGATGTATAAATTCTGCAAATCAGATTATTTTGATTACAGGTGGATTTGGTGCGTCGAGCAATTCAAGAGGACAAAAGGTTTATGCTAAGAATATTGCAAGCGGAGAGAACGAGGTATGGACAAGACAAGATATAATGGGTATCATCAGCTTTGATAATCTACCGCTTTGGGCACAGAACAAATTACAGCAAATGAAAAACTTAGAACACAGCGAAGATGAAATTGAGCTTTGATTGCACAGGTGCGACACGATGTCGCACCTATATGAGAGTAAGAGTATCTTATGACAGTGCAACTCTGCCGACTCTCACCGAATAACAAAACGAATAACAAAACGGAGGTTATAATGGATTACAATAAAATGATAAATATAAAACGTGAAACAAATGTAAATGACAATGCGTTTGCAATGCCGCCTAACAAAAAAATCACTGATACAGATGACGGTGGCGGATCATATTACGGCAACGATATAGGCGTGGAAATTGAAGATGATTACAGCTATATGATTGAGGATGAAAACGAAGATACGGTAAAAAGCGTCAAGTTATCAAAAGAACTGCTGTCATATTTCCTCAACGAGATTAAAAATATAGCGGTATCACTGCTTGAGCCATATCACACACATACATTTACCGTAAGTGTAACCGATGATTTTAAGGAAAGCATCAATAGAATGGGCGTGATTGAGCCACTGTTGGTAGCATTCTCGGAAAATTACGGAAAATATGAGGTCATATCCGGACACAGAAGGCTTGAAGCCGCAAAAGCGGTCGGTCTTGAAAAACTTCCCTGCAGAATCGCAAGAGAAGATACTCCCCGTGAAATTCTTGATGAGATTATGGTTATAACAAATCTTCAAAGACGCAACACGTTTACGAAGATGGAGCTTGCACGGTCGCTCAGATTGCTGAATGACAGCCGGAAGAAACAAGGATACAGAACAGATATTATGAACAGCTCCGGAACGTCAACCAAAACAGAACTCGCAGAAGAATTCGGAATATCGGTTAAAAAGCTATATATGCTAATCAGCTTTACTCAGCTGATTAATTACTTTGCTAAGAAGGTTGACGATAATACGTTACCCGATAAGATTGCATACTGCTTATCATTCCTGTCTGAATATGAACAGCACATCGTCGAAGAATATCTTAACAGCAATCCGAATTATGTGCTGACAGCCGATAAAGCGGAACGCTTGAAAGACAAAAAGGATAAGGATAAAAATCTTGATAAGCGGACAATCGACGCTATTCTTTCAGCCGTCCGACAGAGAAAAACGATTGAAACAACTACGGTAAAGCTGAATACAAGTACATTTGAAAAATACGGACTAAAAGGAAAAACCGCAAATGAAATTTCAGATATACTCGAAAAAGCGTTGCAAAACTATTTCGAGAACGAGCAGGAAATTGAATGATAGGTGCGACATTGTGACGCACCTGTTAATCAAGTGAGCTTTCAATGGTGCGACATCGTGACGCACCTATGACAATAACAGCGGATTTTTCTTTTCTGAAGGCTTTTGTTTTTAAACATAGCCAAATGCAAAGGCGTATGAAAATAACTGGTTTACGAAACACCCATTGCAAAGCAATGGCAGGAATAGACGGGTGTCCCCGTCGCTGATACGGCTCTTTGCTATCGCAAAAATCAAGGGTGTAAACAGCATTTAAAGGGTGTAAAAATGGGTGTACTTAGTTTCACAGTGAAACTAAGTTTGTAAACACGCATTACAATCACGAAAATCAAGATTTTTTCAGTTTGCTTAAATCAAATTTCAGCATAGTGAAAATAAGCAAAAAAGGAGTGTGGAAAATTTGAATAATAAAAAAACAACAAAAATTTCGATTTACATTTCCGAAAGAGCATATGAGGATTTAAAAAAATTATCCGTTAAGAAAAGAACTTCTATGGCAAATTTAGTCCGTAATTTTGTAACAAAAGGACTTAATGTAGAAAATCACGATGAAAACGAAGAAGAATTCCGTCGTATGATACACGATGAAATGACAGAAGTTATCAAGCAGGAAGTAGAAAGGCTTATAAAGCTACAGGTGAAATCAACAAAGGCAAGTGCAATCACGATGTATACAGGATTACAGATTATGTCGGAGTCTTTTGCGGATGATGTCAGCTTTGCACGTGTTGTAGCATCTGCAAGCAAACAAGCGGCGGCATATATGAAACAGAAAGAGAAATCTGATGATGAGTATATGCAGGATACTAATGAGATCTTAAACGGAATGAAGAAGGTAGTCAGAGCGGGTGAAGAATAATGTCATCGGCACTCATATATAAAATGAGGCTGACAGCTCCGAATAAACCCGGTACGGCAAGCCACAATTCCAATTACGTCAAGTATATAGCAGAGCGTGAACACGTTATGAAACTTTCGCAGGAAAGTGAAAGCGGACTGTTCGGCAGGATAGGCGGTGCAAATAACGATGAGCTGAATGTTGCCGATACACAAAACTATGTTTACGGTATCTCGAAAGCAGGAGTTACAGTGTACAACGCATACATATCATTCCGACCGGAGATCGCTAAAAGGCTTGAACTTGACAGCCTTGAGAAGTGGCAGAACTACATTAAGTTTCACATTGAAACGCTGATGAGAGGGTACGATATACCTAAAGACAGATTTGAATATATTGCGGCTGTTCACGACAAGAAGGGACAGCCGCATATTCATATTTCGTTCTGGGATAAAGACCCGCCTGTCACAGTACAATTTGTAAAAAAGGAGGTATCGGATAATGTAAGAAAAAAACTGATACACGATACATTCGCAAATGAGCTGTCGTATTATTACGGCATAAGCAACGAAGCAATGTCGGACGCAAAAGAACTTGTCGGGAAGCTGATGATTGATTTCGAGCGTGACATTTCCGGTATCTATTCCAATCGTTTCTCCGGAGTTGATATACCCGAAGAATTGATACAGAAGTACACCGATGTATTGAACAATCTGCCGGGACGAGGAAGAATAGCTTATGCTTATCTTCCGAAAGAAACCAAGGACAAGGTTATCGGTATGATAAAAGAAATGATTATGTTGCCGAAGATGAAATCTATCATCAATGACTATTATTCGGGTGCAAGATCGGCGGCAGAAATGTTCGACAGTAAAGAAACCGAAAACGGCAAATCCGAAATTGACAGGAAAATGCGGAAAGCTGCAGGCGATTTGTATAACAGGCTCGGCAACATTATTCTGAAATCAATGCTCAGAACTCTTAAAGAGAACAATGAGCAGAGAAAAAAGGATAATGCAGAGATAAACACTCAGATGACCGTTGACAGTGTGATATATGCTTTGAACGCAATGAGCAGATTGTTCAGAACACAAGGCTCTGCCGGAACGGTAAACACTGCTCACGCTCTGATCGGTGAGCTGTCAAAACAAGCAAAGAAAGACATTGCAAGGCAAAAACAAGATAAAGGACACGAGGTGTAATCTATGGAAACTCAAATATACTTTGATTTCAAAAACAATAAGCTGTCGCTTAAAGGAGTAAATGCCGGATATAAATTACTTGAGCATAATGAGTTTACCGATGTTGACGGCACGTTAATAGGCGTGGTGTTAGCAAAAAGTAAAACTCAGTATGCTACCTGGAGATATTCATTTCACCCCAAGAGTGAATACTTCACCGGGCTTAACTTAGGTCACTATTTCAGCAATGAAATTTCTGCTAAAACAGACTATTTTGAGCGGTTATCCGAAATGGGCAATAGACTAAAGTCAGAGATAAGCAAAACCTGCTGTGAAACAGATGAAGATATGGAAATCTGAATACTTAGAAACATAAGTGCGACACAATGTCGCACCGGACGTTCCGGTCGCACAGGACGCTCCTGTCGCACTTAAAATAAAGGAGGTACAAATTACAAATGAACGAATTAAAGGCACAGCTTATCAAGAATATGCAGGCAGAGCTTGACAAGCTGAAAGAAGACTTGCTGAATATCTCGCCACAGGAAATACTCAGCAGAGCATATGAATATGCGATGAAAGCGGAAATAATCTATGCAGCACACGATGCTGATCTTGATGATTATCAGATTGAAGCACTGCTAAAACACCCATCGCCACTGAATGATGTGTACTGCAAGTATCTGAAGCACGATGAAACATCGTTATCGGACGAGCTTGCAAACTGCCTTGTTGAAGAAGCCAATATTGCCAATGAGAAGCGTCACGAAGAATACAGTGACGCTTTCTTTGTTGATAATGAACGTAAATGCATTGTATGGATGTATTACAATCCCGACAGTAACGCCGGAGGACAATACGTTACTAACATCATCAGCTTTGATAAGCTGGCGAAAATTTCTTCTATAAGCCGTAATGCCGATGATTATTTTAACACGCAGATAAGCTCATTGTGTACACAGTATCTTTCTGATATAGGTACTGATGATTATGCGGCGGCTGAACGAATGTTTTACGATAACCCCGATTTCGTCGATGCAACATATACAACAATGCAGGCTCTTACAAAAATTGCTCTGACCAATGAATGGGAAAACAAGTTACACAATGATCTTCCCTCTTTTTTCAAATCTGCGTTTGCGTGGGATGAGCTTATAGGATATGGCAGTATAGATGATGAAATTCAGTACGAAGAAACACCGGTAAAAGTTGTCCGTGACTTCTTCTTGAAAGAAAAAGGTACTATGTATTCATACGAGGGCGAATACACGGATTGCATTTGGAACCTTGAGGAATGTGACGGAAAGCCGGTAATAAACATAGCTGTAAAACGTGAAAATGAAAGCAAACCGGTATTTTCATTCGACAAAACATTTGAATGGAATGATATTACAAATGCGGTTATCGCCCGAATTCAGCAGGAAAAAATATACAACAAGCTCGTAGAACACTGTTATAAATTCAGTAAATACCATACAGACGATTACAGAGTATATGATCCCGAAGAAGGCAGAACAGTAATCAGAGGTAGTGCCGAGCAGATAAAAGAATGTTTCGGTAAACTTTTAAATAAGCAGGAAGTCAAAATGCTTATTGAAACCGAAATCGTTCCTGCACTTGCAAAAGCCGATGAGCAGTTTGAAGTTGATCGTGAAAACGATGATATGGAAATATAAGTGCGACATCGTGACGCACCTGTAGAAAGGAATAACATATATGAATGTATCAAAAACAAGCAGAGATTGGGAAGAAGAAGCAAACACGTTTATTTTTGAATGGAGAAAGGCTACCAATGCTGATCCTACATTCAATGACGTGCTGAAAGAAGCAAATAGTATCGGGGAAAAAGAGATAAGTGAAATGTCTGATAACGGTAGACATTACTCAGAAAACACTCCAAAAAAATATGCTGAAACGTTATGGGGATATATCAATGATATTCTCGAAAAAGAAAAAGAAGAAGAAATGGAAATATAAGCATATACGGTGCGACATCGTGACGCACCTATAAATAAATCAAATACCAAAGGAGGACAGAAAAATGTCAGAAGAAACAAAGAAGCCTGCTGAGGAGCAGACAAAGAAAGCTGAATATATCAGCGAGAAAGCAATGGCGGAGATACTCAAAGGTATCCGTCAGAGATTACCTGTGAAGGAATATGCAAACAAGAAGTTTTCACCCGAACAGATGAAGCAGATAAGGCTCGGTATGAAAAGCGGTATATCATATCAACTCTATGCCGCACCGTACATCTCTCCGTCAGCTATGAAACAGTGGCGTAAGATGCTTGAGAAAGGTGTTGGTGATAAAGACATCATCGACTATCTTGCACAGGACGGACGTTCATATGACGCTGAACAGATAAAGCAGATCCGTATGGGAATGAAGGATAAACTTGACGTAAAGCTGTTTGCAAATCCCGATTATTCTGCGGAGCAGATGAAGCAGATAAGGCTCGGTGTGAAGAACGGCATTGATTACGAAGTCTATGCAAACGGAAATTTCTCATCTGAGCAGATGCAGAAAATCAGACTTGAAATGCTGATTGCAAAAATAATTGACTACATCAAGGAAAAGTTTACTCAGCTGTATCAGTCGATGAAGGCATACGCAAATCTGTATATGACAAAGCTCCCTGTCGAGCCGGAAGAAGATATGTCTCCCGAAGATGTAAAGGATGCACAACTCTTTACCCTTATGAAACGTGCGTATGACAAGATGAACGATAACTATGAGGATTTCGAGGAGATGAGCTTCGACGAAAAGGTTGACAGCATAATGAAAGAATTTGAGCGATGCAATGAAAACGAAAGAACGCATACTGTTGCTAAGAGTAATGAGCTTATCCCGGAAGGTACAGAAAAACTTGAAGAAAGATGTTTCTCGGACCGTAAGAATATATCCGATGTAGTAATTCCCGGAAGTATCCGAGAAATACCATATATGGCTTTCGCAAGCTCATCGGTGAAAACAGCAGTAATCAAGCCGGGCGTTGAAAGCATCAGCTCCTGTGCTTTTGCGGCTACTGACCTTGAGAGTATATCAATTCCCGATACGGTTAAGCATATCGGTGAACAGGCATTTGCTATGACCGACATAACCTCGATAGAAATCCCTGCGAGCGTAAAGGCTATCGGTTACCTTGCCTTTCACGGTTGCAGAAACCTGAAAGAAGTTACTATGTCAAAGGGTACGATATTTGATAAGGACACTTTCCCGGAAGGTGTCAACATCAGATACAGAGAAAACGAGCAGGAACAGAGCGAACCCGAAGAAGAGGAAGGATTTGAACCTGAGATTTAACGCAAAAGGCGTTAAACATATATCAATAGGTGCGACCGGAGCGTCCGGTGCGACACCGTGTCGCACCTGTAAATGCAGAAAGGAATGAAAACAATGTTAAACGTAAAAGTAACAAGACTGCAACCTGTGGTATCACAGAATGCAAACAAGCTCAGAGCCATAGCCGACATCGAAATCGGCAACGGACTTATGATCTATGGATTGATGTACAAGCTGAACAAGGATAACGAATTCTATGTACAGATGCCACAGCATATGGGTCGTGACGGCGATTATCACTCCACGGTTGAGCCGCTGTCTAAGGAATTTGCGGCAAGGATAAAGTCTGAGATTGAAAAAGCCAATATCGAGGGCAAGAATTACACGCCCACAAGCGAGGAAAGTGAGCCGCTCAGATTTACTTTCAATATGAGAAACGGTGCAAACGGTAGCGTATACGGAAATATGCGTGTCAACGATGATCTGCTTGTACATAACATAAGTGTTAAGGACAGGCTGGATGCAGAAACCGGCAATGTCGTGAAGTTTATTTCTCTGCCGTCAAAGCAGGCTGACAACGGTCAGTGGTGGAGCGTTGTAAGACCATCAAACGATACGGTTAAGGAAGCTATAAATCGTTACGGTGTTTCTGCAATCGGCAAAATTGCCGTTGAAACCGTAGGAAATATCAAGTTTAAGGATCTAAAAGAACAGTCCCCGGAATTATCATATTTCCGCCATCAGAACGTGAATTACGGCAAGGCTGTCGGAGAAGAATTGTCAAAGGCAGGTATTATGTGGAGCGGTAAGGTCGAAAAGACCGGTATGGTCATCACAATATCCGCAGATGAGAACGATTCCTATTCGAAAATCATAACTGAAATGCGTGAGCGTAACAAGGCTCAGACAGCAGAGCAGGCACAGACAGCGGGAAAGGTTGACGAAAGTGCATTTTTTGATATGAATGCACCTGAGCCTTTCTGAAACAAATAATATGTAATTTACCGGGATTGTGAAAGCAGTCCCGGCTTTTACAGTACAGGAGGAAAAATGAAGATATTTAAAATCTTTGCAACTCTTGTCGGATGTGTAATTGCACCTGTTGTATCTGTATTTTTATCATACAGTCTTGACGTTATGCTTACAACACAGAAGCTGCAACTGTTTGACTTCAACACCTGCCTTGAAGGTCTGAAAGTCAATCAGAAACAACAGCAGCTCTTTATGATATTTACAGCACTGCTTATAGGTCTGATTATCTTTGTTGTGTTTGTTGCGATGAACAACAAGTACAAGGCTGATACAATAACGGTCACGCCGAAAATCAAGATACCCGTTCCTGCAGGCGAAGGTCAGAACGGCTCGGCACGGTTTATGAACGACAGCGAAAAGCATAGCGTTTTCGCTACATACAAGCTGAAACAGTCAAGTGATTTATGCCGTGTACTGAACAGAAACGGTGAAGATTATTACAATGCTGTTTCAAAAAGCGGTAAATATCTGCCGTTCATCCCGATACCGCTTGATAAGATTAACAAAAATGAGTTTCCTGCCAAAGGCGGACTTGTTGTCGGAATGAAAAAGCACGGCACTTACGAGGAAATCTCATACATAGCGAAAGACTATCACTCGTTGATATTCGGTGCGACAGGCTCCGGTAAGACAAGAACGCTTGTTTTACAATCAATTATCTTCACTGCAATGGCTGGCGAAGGCATTGTAGTAAATGATCCGAAAGGTGAAATCTACTACTATACTCATCGTGTTCTTGAGTCACTCGGCTATGAAGTAATTGTAATGGACCTGCAGAATCCCGAAAAATCGTGCGGCAAGAACTTACTGCAACCGATAATCGACGCTGTAAACGAGAAAAAGACCGATAAGGCACAGAGGGCAACGTGGGATTTGATAGAAATGCTTGTACCAAAGTCAGACAAGGGTGAACCGATATGGACAAACGGTGAAAAAGCTATCATCGGTGCTTGTGTGCTTGCGGTAGTATGTGACAATAAGAATAAACCGCAGTATCAGAATCTCACGAATGTGTATTACTTCCTTGCAAATATGGTTAAACCCGGTGCAGATAATAAGACACCGCTTGAAGGCTATATTGCAAAACTGGACGATACACACCCGGCTAAGTCACTGCTCGGCATTACAGATGTTGCACCGAGCAGAACAAGGGCAAGTTTCTACACATCAGCACTGACAACACTAAGATTGTTTGCGACAAACGATATTGCCAGTGTAACAGGCACATCCGATTTTGATTTCACGACAATCGCACAGAAAAAACAGGCAATATTCTACATTCTGCCCGACCAAAAGACAAGCTATTACCCTATAGTTACCTTGCTTGTCAATCAGCAGTACGAACTGCTTGTAGACTATGCGAAGGAACACGGCAACAGGTTGCCTATAAGGGTAAACTTCTTTCTTGACGAGTTTGGTAACTTCACACCGATAAGCGATATACAGGCAAAACTCACTGTCGCAAGAGGTTACGGAATACGTTTCAATCTGTTCATACAGGATATGGCACAGCTTGAAGATAAGTATGACAAGAATATTGCAAATATCATAATGGGTAACTGTACCGTATGGGTATATCTTGCGGCGGCAGGCAAGGAAACGAACGAACTTATAAGCAGTAAGCTCGGTAAGTACACAACGCTGAAATACAGCTCATCGGGAAATAAAGCAAGATACTCAAATCCCTCATCGGGATTTTCTTCACAACTGGAGGGACGAGAACTCCTTACGGCAGACGAACTTGCAAGATTCGCACGTCCATATCAGCTTGTAATGGTACTCGGCGAATATCCGGCTGTAATGGTGTCATACGACCTGCACAAGTGGCAGTTTAACCGCTTTATGGGACTCGGAAACGAGAGCCATAACAAGCAGTACATTCAGATTGTCACTGACAGCAGACATGATAAGCGTAATACAAACGCTAAAATCCCGTTATGGGAGGTCTGGAAAGAGCAGACACCGCAAGCACCGCAGGAAACCGAGTACAATTACTTGTTAAGGCGTAAAGAAGCAAAAGAAAACAATGAGAAATCCGAAACCTATGATATTACCAAAAACGCATTCTATATTGCGGAAGATGAGGTAATTGACAAGGGAGAGGACTTATTCCGGAGGAAAGAATAATGAACAAGTTAAAGAAAATCAGAAACCGCATTTATAACGCCATATCATCGTTTATGGCGGTGACATTTCTTACAATGTCGGGATTTGCACAGGGCAATATTGCAAACAGCGTAATTGCGACAGGCACAAAGAATCTGATAGCAGATCTCAGCTCCTGGCTTACAGGTATAGCGATAGCTGTTACAGCTCTTGTGTGCGTGTATCTGTTTATCAGACGTGCAATGTCGGATGAGCAGGACAAGAAGCAGTGGGATAACAGATTAAAGATAACCGCTGTTTCGGGTATCGGTGCTATAACTGCAACTGCACTGATAGGTGTAATTGCCGGCTATTTCAAATAATCTTATGTTACATAAAATACGTTCAAGGGCATATCTTACAGGCAACGACAGTGTATTAGCTGTTGCTGATGTAAATATTGATGATGCGGTAATAATCCGTGACTGCCGGCTTTTACAAAGTGCGGACGGCACTATCGAAGCACAGTTACCGCAAATCAAAAACAAAGACGGAACATACACACAGACAGTACAGCTGATTAATTATCAGTCTGTACTGATGAAATCGCTGAAAGCAAGCATTTTTGAAGCGTATACAAATGCTCTCAAAGGGAATCCGCCTGTATCAAAAGAAAAAACTTTTGAAATGGAAAAAGAGCAGTTTGAACTGCAAAGGCAGGGCGTTAAGGCAGAAATACGGCGGATAAACTTGCCGGATTGTCCTGCACTTAAAGCGATAGCCGATATAACAATTGACAACTGGCTTGTTGTCAGAAATATACGGCTTGTTGCCGAAAAGGACGGAAAAATAAAGCCGGTAATGCCGCAGAAATCATTGCCGGACGGCACACGATGTGATCGGGTGGCGATAAAAGATGATACGCTGCTTGAAAAAATACGGACAGCAACAACTCAACTATATATGCGGCACGATGTGCCACATCAATCGGCAATAGCAAAAGCGGACGATATGTATATGTTCCCGTAAATGTGAGGTGATAAATTAATGGCGGCTATATTAGTTATTCTGTTTTCCGTCATACTGAGCAGTATGACACCGCTTGTTTTTGAAGCGAGCGACCAGCTGATACCGATAGTCTTTGAAGTTGACAAGACGCTCGGACAGTATCTCTCGACAGCGTCATCAACGATATATAATATAGGCATTTCACTGATGATACTGAAATTTCTTAAAAAAGGCTTTGAAATATACGTTATGGGAACAGACGGAGATCCGGATATGGACCCGTTGCAGCTTGTGACGAATTTCATAAAAGCAATGGCTGTCGCTATAGGTTTCAGACCTATTTACGATATTTTCGTACAGATACTTAAAGAAACAGTAAACGCAATAACGACAAGTATGAATATCTACAAGGAAGTAACCGACTTTACCGGAATAGGATTAATAAACGGCATATTCTTCCTCATAGCACTTGTAATATTTATGATACTGTTCTGTAAGGCTTTCGGGCTTGGTATCAATATGATGATATTAAATATCGGAATGCCGCTTGCCTGTACCGGACTACTCGATAATGACAAAGGAATGTTCAAAAACTACTTTATGACCTATGTCAAGACATTTCTGACCGTACTTATACAAGTAGTTCTTAGCAAGCTCGGACTTTATATCATAGTCACATCTGCCGGTATAGGAAACATTGTATCAGGCAATTTTGATTTGGTAAAAATGTTCCTGGGCTTGGCTTGTCTTACTACGGCACTCAGTACGCCTAAACTGCTTGCAGAGTTTCTTGTGCCTTCCGGTCCGGGCGGCGGTGCAATGAGTAAGATATATGCAGTAAATACAATACGTACTGCAGTTAAGAGTTTTGCAAAATAGGAGGATAGATGGGTACAATTGACCAGCTCAGTCTGATAATACAGGGCTTACTCGTAGCGGGAGTAGCACTCAGAGTAATTATCCTATTGATAAAGATTGTTCTAAATCCCGATGAGAAGCCCCAGCTGATGCCAAAAATCAGAAACGCACTTGTGTTTATGGTTTTTGGCATTGTAATTTTTCAGATCAAAGATCTTATTGTCAGGTATTACTCTTAGAAGGAGCAAACAAATGAATGATAAACATTTATATATCCCATACGGCTTGATAATCGAAAAACAATGGTGGGATGGTTGCGGTCCGAAGCAGAAGCCACAGCTGATAATCGGCGGGCTTATATCACTCGGACTTGCATTTATTATTTCTCTGCTGATACATATAATCATCGGACTTGCAGTAGGGATATTCGGTATTTTTGCTACAGTAGCACTGATTACAAAGCAGGACAAGACAAATCTTTCGATAATCGACTACATCGGGCTGATGATCCGGAAAAACAAGGAGCAGCAGAATTTTCTTTACAAGTATAAAGATGATTATGGGATTATGTGACAAAGATACACAACAGGTGCGTCACTGTGACGCACCTTGAATATAAGAGCAACAGTAATCATACGGGTGCAACTCCCGTAGCTCTGAAAGTAAAAGTGTGACAGGAGCGTCCGGTGCGACACCGTGTCGCACTTGAAATTGACATAAATAATCGAATATGTTAGAATGGAGAAAATAATATGATAATAAGCCTAAAAGAAATTACAAATACAACTGATGTTGTTTTTTTTGTGATAGCAATTCTCTTGTTGGTAATCAATATCGTGTTGAATATCCGCAATTTTTTTGTTATTAAATTGTCCCAAAATAAAGTCGATAATTCAAACTATGCTTTTAATTTTCTGCTTTCGTCATACATACCAGTGACATTTTTGGCATATTGCGTTATTTCTAATTATATGTTTCACTTAATAATTGCAATTCTCTGTGTGGTAAACATATGGACAGATTTAATAAAAGTGATTATGCGTAAGCCGATTGACATATTTAATGTTATTATGGGGATAATTGCCTCAGCTTTATTTGTGTTTGCTGTTATATTCTTTTGTGGCTATTCTTTAAGTTTAGGAGGAATATATGCAATTACTTAAATTTGTTTCTCGAATACAGAAATTTGCGAATTTAGTTCATACTGTTAAATATAAGAAGGTTCTTATACCTCTTGATTTATTTCTGTTGTTGGCGACAATTTATATCTATACTAAATTAGTTTCAGAAACTTCTGCGGGATTAGATGGGATAAAAATATTAGGAATTCTTATTTATCTTCTTTTTATGATAATTAGTTTAATCTTGATGATGAAATATGTTATTCACTCCGCCTGGGTATTCTTAAAAGTGTCATTCGCAAGTTCGGTTATTACTGTAGTTATGTCCGGGATAGCATTGTTAAACAATGGGATTGAAGATATATTATTAATATATTTAGTTTTATCTTTGTCCTTTGTCGTGTGCTGGAGCTTTTTCAGCTTGTTGCCACACAATAGAATAGGAATTTATGTAAATGCTGTTTTGGCAATGGTAATATCAATATTACAAACGATTTCTAATACAGCATTTTCGATGGTACCTGATATTTATTTTATACCCGAATTTGCAGAAGCAGGTTTGTACGAACGATTCGGAACAACTAGTGTTATTTTGACAAATTTCAGTAACCTTATACTTACTCCGCTGTTTGTTGCCAATGCTTCAGCAACGATAATCTGTTTAATTAAAGGATATTACATAGATATAGTGAATAAAGGCACTGATACACTTGATTCGCTTGAAAATAAGCCAGATTCTGAATAATATGAATTGTCGCCACCGGCGGCAATTTTTTTATATCGGAGCGTTAGCGTATGCGGGTGCAACTCCCGTAGCTCTGAAAGTAAAAGTGTGACCGGAGCGTCCAGTGCGACACCGTGTCGCACTGGAAATTGACATAAGTTAATGCAACGTGATAGAATAGGAGTAGAAATGAAAAACAACTACTATTGCCGAGCGTGGTACAAAGGCAAAAAACGTAAAAATCTTGAGCAGGCAGTGTCTTTATTAAAGCAATTTGACTGGTGTGACTGCAATGATTTATCAAAGGACAAGCAGAATGCCGCTAAAGAAATATTGAATAAACTTTCTGTGATTATGGCTGTTACACCGTATGATAAGAAGAAAGTGGAAGTGATCGACGAACAGCGTTACATAGAAATTCTGATGAGAGCATTCAAATATCTTTTACAAAAAGACTACTGGAACTGTTGTCACGAATTATCGGATTTGTTCGAGCTTGAGCCTGTTTTTCAGCCACACATAGCATACGCAACACAAAAATTACTTGAAATGACGGTAAAGATTTGAAATAAAAGTTAAATTGTCGCTACGGCGGCAATTTTTTATATCGGAGCGTTAGCGTATACGGGTGCAACTCCCGTAGCTCTGATATTTGACATATAAAAACAAATATTGTAAAATAGGAGATAGATTTTATGAACAGAATTCGTAAAATAACTATAATAGATCCGATTACTGACGAGAAATCTGTTTATCAGATACGTCTTTTATATGATGGGGAAGATATGGGAAATAACAATTTATGTTTTTGTGGCAGTGGTATAAAGAAAAAGAAGTGTCATCCCGATATTCACGAAAAAAGCCTTTTCGCCACACTGCTTCATTATTATAAGGAACTTGACGATGAAAGTAAAACCGTACAAAATCCTTTATGCAAAAAAGGCTGTAACGAATGTTGTGAAAGTACATTTTCGGTTTCACAATCCGAATTTTTTATGATACTCAATTCATTGAAAATAACTGATGAAATAGCTATATATAAAGCAAAAGCCGATGAAATCGTAAATAACAAGTACGAAATGCCGGATAAATGTATTTTTGTCGATGATTATACCGGAGCTTGCCGTATTTACGAAGTGCGTCCGCTTGTTTGCAGATTATACGGTGTTGTTAAAACTGATGATAATGTTTGTGAACAAATCAAGAACAATCAACATATCTATGATACTCTGCTGACTTCAAGCAGTATCAATATTGCCCATAATACTTTCAGCTTTGACAATGGAATTATGACAACGCCTAAACCTTTAATTTACTGGATTTCAAAATTGACAACTGACGGTGATTTAAATTCCGATAAACAGAAACGTTTATTTGAAGCAGCGAAAAGCTATCCAATAAGCGAATATCTGCGAATACTGCAAATTTAAAAAATATGTCCGGTGCGACACCGTGTCGCACCTCGAATCAGACGCTTTTTTCTTTTTTGAAAGCCAAACGAATATGAAAATCCAAAGCAGTCCGTACCCGTAGGACTGCTTTTTTTATATCGGAGCGTAAGCGTATGCAGGTGCAATTACCGTAGATCTGCTGATAAATACATTATTTAGGATGGAACGTAAAAATGATGTTACGAAATCTAATGTCGTTATTAGAAATATTACTGCCACTGGTTGCAATGATTGAAATTTTCGGTTTATTGTGCAAAATACTAATGAATATTTGTAACAAAATTTACTCTCACAATTTTTATTATGAATTTGATTATGTTGATAGTATAGAATGGACGATTATAATAGTTATAACCATCTTCTTTATGCCTGCAACAAGCCGAACGATTTCTATAACTCTATTGACATTAGCAATAGTAAATAATATTTTGCTTTTTTCTTTTTGCAGAAAAACAGATAAATATAAAGATGACAGTAAATTTGATAAAATATTGTTGGCTTTTTCAACGTGTTTATTTTGCTGTGCAATGATAATAGTGATTTGGGTAAAATAAAACATAATGACAAGGTTGTTATAGGTGCGTCACCGTGTCGCACCTTAAATCAGCCGCAGAAAAAAGAAAGCCCGCCCAAAAGGCTGTAATCGTGTAACATTTGGCAGAAAGCAACAAAAAGCGATACTATACTTTGTCAATGTTTTTGTCGCTGTCGGCTGGACTTTTTGCCGTAAGTGTGTTACAATATACTTGAGGAAATAGTACCGAATCGAAAGGAGATGCACAAATGGCAAGAAATATAGTAAAGGCAAAGCTGGATATAATATTCAAGAAGTTGTTT